>Ga0164318_10002016_pt1 | contig 18586 bp, 15 predicted proteins | sample GuaBasSedimGuay9_FD_113734 | JGI IMG/M metagenome (GOLD analysis project Ga0164318, IMG submission 113734) | Subseafloor sediment microbial communities from Guaymas Basin, Gulf of California, Mexico - Guay9, Core 4571-4, 0-3 cm | ecosystem: Environmental > Aquatic > Marine > Hydrothermal vents... | reverse complement strand
TGCAAGAGAAAAATAAGTATTTTGTAAAAAACTTTTTTACAAAATACTTGCCCTGAGCGCAGTCGAAGGGTCTCCATAGCCACAGATTACACTGATTGCACAGATTGAGCCACAAATGAACACTGATTACACAGATTTATCTGGAATCAGGTTATAATATCACTAAAATCGTTGGTATGTCTGATTACAAATATGAACAACTAACCGGCGAAATCATCAACGCAGCGTACACCGTCCACAACACTCTGGGATACGGCTTTCTGGAAAAGATTTACCACAAAGCTTTGATAATCGAACTGCGAAAACGCCACCTCTCGGTTGAGTCCGAAAAACAAATCACGGTGAAATATGATGGCCAGGTTGTCGGCAAATATGCACCGGATATTATCGCCAACAACAAAGTAATTATCGAAATTAAGGCGGTGGACAGCCACAACTCCTTTTTTGAACCTCAGTTGCTCAATTACCTCAAGGCAACAGGTATGAAAGTCGGCTTGTTAATCAACTTCGGCAGATCGGTTCAAGTCAAGAGAATGGTCCTATAGTTGCTTATAATCAGTGAAATCAGTGTAATCTGTGGCTAAAATCAGTGTAATCTGTGGCTTAGCTCTTTGCATTCATTTTTTTTCGGCTCGTTCTGTCACCTATCCCCATCATCAATGACTCGACACAGATATCCTCATCGATATCTTCCCAGTGCAGACCTGTACCGCCTCCGCTGATGGTGTAATTTTTTCGCTGTTTTTGTGTCGCATTTAGCAGAGACGGGAAATAAGCTAACGGAACGGCAAGTTTTCTGCCGTCAGCCAGTTCAATCCACATATTATCCGAATCGAAACTTACCTTCCTGGCGAGTGGTTTAATAATTAAAGTATTCATTCCAGGCCTTTTTAATCAATTCTTTATTGTTCTCAATTATTCTGCCAAGCATCGTTAATTCCGAAGATTTCATCCCATAAGATTCAGCAGCGCTGATTTCCGGCTCAAGCCAGAATTTGGCCACATTGCCGCCTTTAATAACGTGTATATGCAAAGGTTCGAGAGGGTCGCCTTCATTCGAGTAGAAGAAAAAACGATATCCTCTGTATCTAAATATCGTTGGCACTAAGCATTGCCTCCTTTGTCTGCTTCTATATAACTAGGATACAAATCTATTATAACCATAATGGCAGTGATATACAAATAATATTTCTGTTTATCTGTGGCTCGTGGCTCAACCAGTGGCTAAAATCAGTGTCCATCAGTGCAATCTGTGGCTCAATCTGTGCAATCAGTGCAATCTGTGGCTCAATCTGTGCTAATCCGTGTTTATCTGTGGCTCAATCTGTGCAATCAGTGCAATCTGTGGCTCAATCTGTGCTAATCCGTGTTTATCTGTGGCTAGTAAAAGAGGCAGGTCAAAGACCTGCCTCTTTCATAAACTAAACTACGTTCTTGGTTGCTTCTTATTTGCGACGTCTAAGCAGCAATCCACCAAGACCGAGCAGAGCGATTGTCGCTGGCTCTGGAATCTGATGAATAACCACCGCGTCCACAAGTTCTGATGTGCCAAAATCAGTTGTGTAGAGCTCGATAACCACATCATTAGGAGCCCACTCACAGTGGAACTCGATATCATCGTAGATCACATCGCCAGCGGGTATCAAACTTATTACACCAGTTAGCGAGATACCACCCCAGACACCATTTGCACCTTGCGGAAGTCCCGGGACACCATTTGCTACCGGGTCTGGATAGATCACGATACCGGGCTCAGTATCATAGGGTGGGACAACGATGCCACCAGAAATCGTGCCATCTGCAGTTCTGCAAACCAATGCCCAGTAAACCTCACCGACACCCGGACTGATGTCAGCATCGGTCCAGATATCCAGAATGGCTATCTCACTCGGCAACAGGAAAATCTCTGAATCTATCGGCTCAGGATCGCCGTCGACCGAAATCTGCAGTGTAGCGCTAGCCACTGAGGCCAAACCAAGAACTAACATTAAAATTAACATCTTCTTCATCATACTCTTCTCCTTTCAAATTCATACTGCCTCCGGAAACCACTCCTCCACACAAGGATGCTCCCTCTCGGCAGCTAATATTAACCAAATCTAATTTGTCCAGAAGTTGTAGTTAACACCATCCGGCACACAGTCCTGGTTACTGTCACAACACGGCACCTGCGCCTCCAGCTTGTTAATGTACAACCTGAAGATTGCCAAATCATTCTGGCTAACCCAGAACGGGCCCTGCTTCTGGTGGTCGAAATCTGAACACTCACCATTGGGCGGCAACTGTGCCTCCAACTTGTTGATTGATAACCTGAATAGCGCTAGGTCATTTTGACTAACCCAGAACGGGCCCTGCTTCAGGCCGTCTACATCACCACGGCATTGTCTCTTATAGCACCAGCAATCCGGCTTGCCCCAGTAAAGCCAGTTGGCATAACCCGGGTTCGTAGCCGCCATGCAATCAGTCACAATCGTGATGTTTCCGCTGCATAGGGTTACGTTCGGGTCTTCTTCGGGGTCTTCCATAACAACGCCGCCGCGAAGTTCGTTCTCGGTAACAACGTAATTGCAATCGCCGTCAACGTAGAACTTGAACAAAACGCCGCTGGTCCCCGGCTGCATACCGTAGCCCAGGTTCGGGTCGCCGGCATAATTGGCGTCCATAGTGTACAGCGAACCCATCTCAACGGTGAGATCGGCATCGCCGAGGTCGCCCGGCACATAAGGCGTGTTGTAGTCGGTAACATTACCGTCCTCAATCACGATTTGGCCCGGATAAATCCTGTAGTTCGGGTCAACCATAACCAAATCTACGATGTTAGCCGTATCGACGGTAATGTCCAGGCCGAACGCCCGAATCAGATTTGCATCCGTGGCATACGATACGGTAACTTCGTTGCCGTCCACGGTGCAGGTGATGTCAACGTTTGACACCGCCATTGCCGGCACTGCTGCGAACAGCACCATAAATAAAACAAACTTCCTCATAACGCACCTTCCTTTCTTTTCTTCTTTTTGCAGAGCTACGCACTCCGCAATATCTTGGTTTCTAAAACTTTCCCGGCAGTACGGAAACAGCCGGGCGTAACGAACTTGCTCTTTTACCCTGCTATCCTCCTTTCCCGCCGGTTGACGAAAACGTGTGCTGCCTGTTAATGGGCTCTCTGCACACTCTCTATTGGTGAAGGCCACCTATGAGAGTACCATAGGGGGGTGGTATAAATCAAGAGAAAAATATAAAAAAAGTGAAAAAAAGTGAAAAAATGAGAAAATTGTTGAATTCTCGGTTTTATTCCGTACTTTTCCATACTTTTTAGTTTTTCGCTTTCAGTTTTTCGCTTCTACGGTTATTTTGCCGTTATGTACGAATTTCTAAAGGGACGGCTCATATTTGTAAGATTATGCCTGCTGGCAGCCGCTTTGGCTCTGGTGGCCGTCGGGATAATGACCATTTACTCGGTTGGCCACCCAGCACAGCCCTGCCCTGCCGGACAGGACGGCGATTTAGGCAGTTTCTGGGAAAAGCAGGTCAAATTCGCTGTAATCGGCGTTATTGGCTTCATAGCGGTCAATCTGATTAATTATCGGCGTCTCGGGACTTTAAGCTACTGGTTCTATGCCTTCGGGCTGGTGCTGCTGGCAATCTTATTGCTGGGCAAAATCGTACATATTCCATTTGTTCCGGAGATTAACGGCACGCACAGATGGATTAAATTCACAATAAAGGGTTATGCCCTGCCTGCCCTTCAGCCATCGGAATTTTGCAAGCTGGCCTATATCCTGGCCCTGGCCTGGTACCTGCGATATCGCAGCAATTACCGCAATTTCAATACTCTTATCGGGCCTTTTGCATTGACGCTTTTGCCGATGATTCTGATTTTGCTCGAGCCGGATTTGGGCACGGTACTGTTGATGATGCCGATACTGTTCACGATGTTGTTTGTGGCCGGGGCAAAGGTCAAACATCTACTGATTATAGTGCTGATGGCTCTGCTGCTCAGTCCGCTGCTGTGGTATCAGATGAAACCATATCAAAAAATCAGAATAAGCAGCGTATTGTTGCAAAGCGGCTGGGTGCAGGAAAAAGCCGAGCAATATCCAGCCCTCGGCAAAATTCTGGTGGGAAAGAAATTCAGCAAAAAACAGTGGAGAAGCGACTGGGGCTACCATCTAATCCGTTCAAAATATGCGGTTGCATCCGGCGGAGCGAAGGGATATGGCTTTCGGCAAGGCCCTTTTATCAAGTATAACTTTCTGCCGGAAAGGCACAACGACTTCATATTTGCAGCCATCGCCCATCAATGGGGCTTTCGGGGCTGTATGGTCATACTCGGCCTTTATGTGCTCATTATCAGCTGCGGACTGGAAATCGCAGCCAATAACACCGACCCATTCGGCAGATTACTTGCGGTCGGCGTTATCGCAATGGTTGCGGTCGAGGTCATTGTTAATGTGGGTATGGCGCTGGGACTGATGCCGATTACTGGTATGACTTTGCCGCTGGTAAGTTACGGCGGTTCGAGTCTGCTGGTCAGCGCTGTTGCCGTGGGATTATTGAACAATGTCGGGCGGTGCCGACCGTTCAGCGTAGCACGAAAAAGAATTGATTACTGATAAATGATAATTGATTATTCCACTATGAACAACGAACAATGAACTAACAATGATAAAGGGCTTCAGACAAATTGCTTCTCTTACGGCACTTAGCAGGGTCTTCGGTATGGTGCGGGACATAGCTTTCGCCCAGTTTTTCGGTGCCGGCTGGTTGATGACGGCATGGACTATGGGGTTTAAGATTCCTAACCTTGCTCGAAGACTGTTCGGCGAAGGGGCGGCCTCGGCATCATTTATTCCGGTGTACAGCGAACAGCTTCACAATAATCCGGAGCAGGCAAGACAGTTGGTCAACACGGTCGTAACCGTTTTATTCGTAATCCTTGCGGCGATAGTGCTTCTCGGCGAAGGGCTGGTCTGGGGCTACTACGGTTTCGAGACCAGAGCAGGACCTCGGCTCGGATTGGCGCTGTGTTCAATTATGCTGCCGTATATGATATTCGTTTGTATGGTGGCGATGCTTGCTGGTGTCCTGAATGTGCACAGCCGTTTTGCCGCCCCCGCGGCGGCGCCGATTGTGCTGAATATATTCATTATTGTAAGTATTTTGTTCGCTGGCTGGGTATTGAAAGTCAAACCGCAACAGCAGGTCTTTTTTGTTGCCGCTGCAGTTCTAATAGCTGGGTTTGCACAGATAGCGATTCAGATTCCTTCTTTGCGCGCAAGCGGCGTTTCCATCAGGCCTGCCTGGGAGATTCATTCCGAGGCGTTTAAGAAAATCATTATTCTGATGGGGCCTATGATACTTGGCCTTACCGTAACGCAGTTAAACACGCTTGCCGATGATGTTATTGCGCTGGTCTTTATGAACGAGCGTGGCGAGCCGTTGAGTTATGGTGCACCGTCTTATTTGTACTACGCCCAGCGGCTTTACCAGTTTCCGCTGGGAGTATTGGGAATATCATTGGCGACAGCGATTTTCCCAGTGATGAGCAGGGATGCCGCCGGAAAGGATTTTGACGCGCTTACCCGAACAATCGCACGTGGAATTAAGGCATCTGTATTTGTCGCAATACCGGCAACTGCCGGGATTTTTTTGGTCGCCAGGCCGTTGGTATCAGCCGTGTTCGAGCATGGCCAATTCAAAAGCACGGACACGCCGATAGTAGCATACACGCTGGCTTGTTATGCCGTAGGGCTGTGCGGCTATTTCTCGCAGCAGATACTAACGCGGGCGTTTTACTCTATGCAGGATTCCAAAACGCCGATGCGCAGCGCAATCGTGGCGGTATTTGTCAATGTTGCTCTTAACTTGACCCTTATCTGGTTTATGGGAACTGCCGGTTTGGCGCTTTCGACAGCGCTATGTTCGTATTTACAGGTTGCGCTCCTCGTTTTAGTGCTTCGCAGGTCTCTGCGAAAGCAGGGACCTGGCCACTCGATACTGGACGGATTTTGTGCTGCATTATTGAAAACAATTGCGGCAATGGCCATTATGTCTCTGGCCGGTGGCGGAATTATATTTGTGATGAGGAATTTGCCTGACAATAGATGGTTTAACATTTTACGGCTGGCGGCGGTTGTGCCTTCAGCGGCGGCAGTGTACTTGCTGGCGGCAAAATTGCTGCGTATCGAGATGCTTTCGCTGCTGACCGGCGCAAAACGATAACCGAGCCGAGCGGCGTAAGCCGCCGGTTAAAGTTCAAAATAACAACGTCAACTCGGCAAAATATAAACCCGCACAATACATAAATACTTAAAGCAAATACCGTAATTGCCCGAAATATAGTGTATTAGCGGACATTCTTTGTACGATAGCCGGAGATATAAATGCAAGAAAAGGTAAAAGGCGAAATGGCGAAATGGACATCCGCCGATGGCAGATTTCCAACAGGAGAAGTAAAAAGTTTTGCCTTTTGGCTTTTTACTTGCGCTTTTCTTTGTCCTTCATTGATATTGGCGCAGGATTTTTCAAATTCAGACCAGTTGTTTTCACCGTCTATTGGCCAAAAATTTTACGAAATTGCTTATGAACTTGCCAACTCTGAAGATGTCAACGAATCCCGTGATGAACAGGCGATTGTATTTTTGTCTGCCACCGCTGCACTGGACAGTGGAGCTAATTATATTCTGCCCGATATGATTAAGCTTACCTGTCGGAATTCGGAACGGAACTACTCTGAAACAGTACAGCATTTACTTGCGAACTATGTGGATGAGTCCGCCGACCTTGAAGTGGTAAGAAAAGCTGTCCGATATTTGCTCGAGCAACTAAATTCTCGTGAGCAGCGGGAGCAGCTTCTTGCAGGTATGTTAAAGAATCTTGGCGGTAAAAACAAGACGCTGGATTCCGAACTGGCTACACTGCTCGGCCTGCTGGCAGCCGAAAAGGCCGACTTTGATACCGCCACATCCTACTTTATGTCGGCTTATAACGACAACAAGTACAATCGGCTGGCTTATGAAAAGCTCGTTGAGCTTGTGCCGGAGCAAATAGAGCCGGTGATGTACCTTGAACATCTGAGACTGGCACTGGGCGAAAATCCACTGGATATGGATGTGGCGCTGGCTTTTGCACAATACGCCGAGCGGTTACAACTTTATCAGATAGCTGCTGACGCTTATGAATACTGCGTTGACTTGTTCAAATTTCTTCATCCATCGCAACCTATACCGGACTGGCTGTATCTTTCCAGGATAATCAGCAACTACAATACGAAGCGCAATCGGCACAAGTGCCTTCAGATTGCTTCCGAGTTTCGACAAAGCGGACGATTTAACCTGCTCATTGAAGCGGTTGCTGGCAAAGCGGCAGCCAAAATCGGTGATACCGCACAAGCAAACAGGATACTTCAGGCCGCCGAAGACAAAATCAATAATCAATCATCAATAATCAATAATCAATCATCAATAATCAATCATCAATCATCAATAATCAATCATCAATCATCAATAATCAATCATCAATCATCAATAATCAATAATCAATCATCAATAATCAATCATCAATCGATCGCCTGGTTTTATTGTTTTGCATTGCCGGATGCGGACAAGGCAATCAACTGGGCCAACAGGGCTTATTCGGCTGAACCTAATTCGCCAACAGCGGCCGGCCTGTTGGCATATTCGCTTGTGATGAATGGCCAGCAAAACTGGGCAAAAACGCTTATCGCCAATTACGAGCACAATCAAATCGCCGCATTAACGCTGGCTCAAATTCAACTTGATAATGGACAAAAAGATTTGGGAATTGAGACCTTAAAATCAGCAATCGCAGACGACCCGGGCTCGTTGGTAGCCGAGCGAGCCAAAGAAATCCTGGCCCAGTACGACCGAGAGTATATCCCGCCGGTTGATATTTATCTCGTTACAGCAGCATTAGAAGACAGCTTCGGACAGAGACTCGTCCCGGAATTCGTCAGTCCCGACAAAATAATTTCAGTTCAGCTAAGCGTTCGTGGTGATAAATTCTCCTACGGACGCAAATTCAGCGGCACTGTCATAATAACAAATAACTCTTCCGAGCCGCTCGTTATTTCCGACTACGGCCTGTTCAGCGGCAACATCAGGATTGATGCAAATATTACCGGCGACCTTAATGAAAAGATACCGGAATTGGTCTCTGTAAAGATACAGACCGCTTTACTTATTAAGCCGGGCCAAAGCATCCTGCTCCCAGTTCAACTTTTCACCGCCAAGCTCAGGGATATACTTCTTACGTATCCGCAGGCCTCTCTAAATATGGAATTTACCGTTTTTATAGACCCTGTAACCACTGAGCAGGGCAAAGTAACCAATCGTCTGGTAGATTTAGAACCGGCCAGGTTAGTTATAAAACGCCCGGGTGTCAAACTTACCCGCAAGTACCTGCAAAATCGACTTGATTCACTTTCGAGAGGCCGGCAGAACCAAAGAAACAAAATCGCACAGCTTTTTATTGGCCTGTTGATGGAGCAACACGCTATGGCTAATCGTGGGCCGCTTTACAAGTTTATGTACGCCGACTGGATGGCGCCTTTGTTGAAATCAGCGCTGCTGTATAACCTTGCCGATGACGACTGGGTTGTCAAGACATACACAATGGCTGCGATGCTTTCCTTGCCGATGGACTATGAATTGATAGATACTGTCTCGGAAAACCTGCACGATACCCGCTGGCCGGTTCGGATGATGGCTATCTATTTGTTGGCCAAAAACAGAAGCGACAACTTCAGCAAAGTCCTCGACTGGGCGGCTAAATATGATTCCAACAAACTTGTTCGGGATATGGCTGTTGCTTTGGGAGCTGCGGAGCCGCAGGAACAGCAAGAGGAAAATCAAACCGTCCCGACGGACTCAAACACACAAGCGCCGAGCAAAGAAATGTAAGTTTAGACCCGTTACCCGTGGGTGGGACCGATTCTTTACACAATCGGCATTATGTAAGGCGCACTTATTGAATTGAATTGGTATATTGTATGGTTTACCCCGCCGCTTTGCCGAATTTCTCAAAAAATATATTGTAATATCACCGCAATTCTGTATTATTCCGTCTGTCTTTTTAATGGTAGGTTTTGATTTGTTTTTTTGAAAGGGTTACGTAAATGCCAGCTAAAGTAGATAAGGAAAAATGCACTGGTTGCGAGACCTGCGTGCAGGAGTGTCCGAGCGAGGCCATAAGTATGGCTGACGGCAAGGCAGTGGTTGATAGCGGGGCCTGTATTGATTGCGGGGTTTGTGTTGATGCGTGTCCTCTCGAAGCTATCAGTATGGAGTAAAAAAGAAAATTAAAATTAAAAAATAAAAAATTAAAATTGTGGAATTGCCGCTTCGCGGCAATGACTTCCTTAATTTTACATTTTGCACTTTGATTTTTACACTTTCTTTGTTGGCCCCATCGTCTAGGTAGGTCTAGGACACCGGGTTTTCAACCCGGCAACACCGGTTCAAATCCGGTTGGGGCTATTTGTTCGTATCTCGTTGCTCGTGACTCGTCGCTCGATTCGCCAACAACTAACAAAGCGGTTTTTACTTAGGCCAGCATCTCTCAAAAACCTTATCAACAATAATCCCCAAAGTCTTTTCGTATAACTTCCAGTACCAAGTTTCCGCCAACTTTTCTTTTGCTAAATCCGCCCTGCCGACGTCGGCTTTCATAAAATTAGCAAGTCTAAAAGCCCGATACCTCATTGTTTGGAACTGGTCGGTAGTTTGCCCTGTAGTATCTGAAAATCCTTTTTCAGCAACTTTTTACGCTGGCATCAAATTTCTGCAAAAGAATACAAGTTGTGACGGTGATGCGTTCTGCATCTATTCGAAAAAGTATGCGGTTTTATGAAAAAGGGTCGGCTATGCCATTTGCCGGCCCTTCTCTGCATTCACAAGATACGAATTATTTCGGCACAAGCAATAAGGTCATACGTCTGTGAGCCATTCTGCCCGAGCGCTCGACCTTTGCTAAATCCTGCATTGATTCGACAATCTTATTAAATATCTCATAGCCCGCTTCCTGGTGTAACATCTGCCGGCCTCGAAAAAATATTGTGAATTGTACTTTGTGACCCTTTTCGAGAAATTCACGGGCGTGATTAAGTTTAATATCGAGGTCATGCTTGTCAGTCCCAGGCCGAAGTCTAATCTCCTTCAACATTGCAGTGTGACGAGAGCTTTTTTTATGTGCCAGTCGAATCTTTCGTTTTTGCTCATACAGCCATTTGCCATAATTCATTATCCGGCAAACCGGTGGGACGCTTTGAGGGGCAACTTCTACAAGGTCTAAACCCGCCTCGCGTGCCCTGCCAATTGCTTCATACCTTTCTACAATCCCAACCTGATTATTCGACTCGTCAATCAGTCGAACCGTGTTGGCTCGGATTCTTTCATTTATCCTTAAACCATGTTTACCGATTGTGCATCACCTTACCTTTCTAATTGATTATTGATTATTGATTATCGATTATTGATTATCGATTATTGATTATCGATTATTGATTATCGATTATTGATTATCGATTATCGATTATTGATTATTGATTATTTTCTATTTACTATGCCAATTGCCAAAATGCTAAATCTTTTTTTCGACAATTTCCTGTTTCACAGTTCTTAAAAAATCGTCAATCACAACTGTTCTGGTTTCTTTATCGCCCCGAATTCTCACATTGACGGTATTAGACCGGGCCTCTTTCGGGCCGACTACCAGCATATATGGAAGCTTCTCGCTATGTGCTTTTGCAATTTTAGCGTTTATTTTTTCGTCCGACAAATCCATACCGCAGCGTAATTGCGCATCCTTTAGCTTGTCCCGAACCACTTTTGCATAATCATTGCTCTTTTCACTTATGGCAAGTATTCTCACCTGTTCCGGAGCAAGCCAGAGAGGGAAATTGGCCCCGTAATGTTCTATAAGAATGCCAATGAACCGTTCAAAAGAGCCCAAAACCGCCCTGTGAATCATAACCGGCGTTTTCTCAGTATTATCCCTGTCGGTATAGACCAAGTTGAAACGGGCCGGCATAGAAAAATCCAGTTGAATCGTGCCGAGCTGCCAGGACCTTCTCAAGCAGTCTTTTATATGAAAATCTATCTTCGGGCCGTAAAAAGCACCATCGCCCTCATTAATTTTATATTCAATTGCCTTATGTTTCAGAGCGTCTTTGAGAGCATTAGTGGCAACATCCCAGATTTGGTCCGAACCTATATGTTTCTCCGGCTTGGTTGAAAGCTCAATGTGGAAATCCTCAAATCCGAAAGCGCGATACATCTCGAAGGTAAGCTCAATGACGCCTATTATTTCCTGCTCTATCTGCTCAGGGGTGCAGTAAATATGGGCGTCATCCTGAGTGAATTGTCTTACTCTGAAAAGCCCGTGCATAACGCCGCTGGCCTCATGCCGATGTACCAGGCCAAGCTCGGCAATGCGCATCGGAAATTCACGATACGAATGCTGCCGCGTTTTATAAACCAGGCAGCCGCCGGGGCAATTCATCGGCTTTATCGCATAGCCGACACCGTCAATATTGGTAAAATACATATTCTCTTTGTAATTGTCCCAATGGCCGCTTTTGTGCCAGAGTTGCTCGTTGAGAATAATCGGTGTTTTAATTTCCTGATAGCCATACTTATTATGAACGGCTCGCCAGAAGTCCACTATGGCATTCCAGATAATCATTCCCTTGGCGTGCATAAACGCAAAACCCGGGGCGGCTTCGTTGAAACTAAATAAATCCAACTGTTTGCCTAATAGGCGATGGTCGCGTTTCTTTGCTTCTTCCAGTCTTGTCAGGTAATCGTCGAGGTCTTTTTGGGTTGGCCAGCAAGTGCCATAAACTCGCTGGAGCATTTTTTGCGTAGGGTCGCCATGCCAATAGGCACCGGCTACCGACATAATCTTGAAGCTGCCGACTTTGCCGGTACTTGGTAAATGCGGGCCTCGGCACAAATCCTCAAAGCCGTCGCCTTGTAGATAAAAACTGATAACATCGCCGTCGGCATGCTTTATATTGTCGGTTTTATACTTGTTGCCAGCCAGTTTGTCCAGCGCCTCTGCCCTGCTCATCTCAGTTCGAATAAACGGCTTATCGGCCTTGACGATTTCGCGCATCTTTTCTTCTATGCGCTGAAAATCACTCGGACGAATCGGCTCATCAAGGTCAATATCATAGTAGAATCCGTCTTCGACCGTTGGGCCATAAACCAGTTTTGTAGCCGGCCAGATACTGCATATCGCCTCGGCCATTACGTGGGCGCAGCTATGCCGCATTATGTTAATGCCTTCGCTGTCTTTCAGGGTGATGATTTGAACGTCTGCATTGTCGTTGATGGGCGTGGATAAATCTACCAATTCCCCATTTATTCGTGCTGCGATGGCCGCCTTTGCAAGCCCCGTCCCTATCTGCTCGGCTAATTGCCCTGCGGTCGTGCCGTCAGCAACTTCTAATTTACTGCCATCTGGCAGTGCTACTTTTGCCATAAAATCATCCGGTATAACCAAACCTTTTACATCCGGTTATAAATATAACCGTCCAGGCAAAATTGTCAAGATGGTATGCAAGCAAATCATTATCCAGCCGGCTTTATTCTTTACTTCTTACTTAACTGCGTGCTTGGTCAAGAATAAGGTTCTTTACTTTCCGGCTGGGTAAATTAAGCGCACCAAAAGCCGCTGCCGCAGCACTTCGCAATTTAGGGTCAATATCCTGCGAGCCGACCAATGAATAGACAGCGTCTATATTTTCATCCTCAAGCAAATTGGCATTAAGTTTCGCAGAAACAGACAGGGAATTAAATGCGGATATGCGAATATCCATAGCATTAGTTTCCGAAAGGGCCATCGCAGCTATTGAACGCTGAGCGTCAGCACTGTTGAGATGGGCTAAAATCCGGCCTGCGAGAATCTGGATTTCAGGACGTTTATCCTTTGTCGCATTTATAAGTGCGCTTTGGGCGGCAGACAAATCAATGACAGGATTTCGCGTCTGTGCCAGTTCGAGCATAGCTTTGGCAGCACGGACAGCATAACTTTCAGTTACCCACTTATTTGGCAAATCCGTATTTTCGTCGGTCTGCAGGGCCTCGGCCAGATTTTTAGTAACCAGCTTGCTCTCGGCAAAGTTTTCTTCAGGGCCGGCCATAGCTATCGCTATCGCCGCACTGTATCTCACCGGTCTGTCATAAAAAGACAGCGCCTGAATCAACGGCTGGGTTGTGCCAATTCGATAAAATAACGATTTTTCACCAGCGGAGGTAGCCAACGCCTCCACGACGCCGAGCGCAACATAAGCATCTTTATCCCCAAGCGCTCGCGCAAGCGCCTGGTGCAGATATTCCGGCCCTGCGGTGGTAGCATAGATATGCGCATCAGCGTGGCCGGGGCCAAAGTAATCAGGCATATCAATGCCAGCCGATTCGGCCTTGAAAAATGCAGCTATCCAAAGCCCGATAGCCCTGCCGAAACCGGCATCGGCCTTGAGAGACCACTCGCACGTCCGCATTGCCATAAGCTCGTTAAAGTAACTCTTGTCCACTTGCCTGCGAATCAGCCGGTCGTTATCAAAATCCCAGAACCATATATTCGCAAAATTAGCGTCCTCTGCCGGGGCCAGTGACTCGGCATGATAATAATAATTTTCAGAAAGCTGATAAAACAACTCCGCAGCGGGAGTTCTCAGAGCTGCTGGATTGATTTGCCTGATGCTCTGCTCAGCTAGGTCGCGAAGTTCAGCGGAATCGTCTTTTTCGATAACATATTTCAGATAAGCCAACGATTGCGAATAGCCGATTTTGCCCAGCGACTTTATTATCTCGGCTTTAACCGCCACATTTTTGGTCTGCAAAGCGGCAGCGAGCGGTCTTATTGAATCTCTGCCAATTTGCGGAAGCGCCCATATAATATTCTTCAGTTCTTCTTTGCGGGATGGGTCAGCCATTGCATCAAGCATATACATTATTGCGTATTCACCAGCGTTTTGCAGTCGCTTAATAGCCGCCAGTTGGCCGCGAGAAGTGCTGCTCAGCCGCTTTATCTCCTGTACGATAATCTTCGGGTCGGTCCGTCGGATAAATCTGCCACGCTCAATGATGTCCAGGATTTCCCCGCTGAGCCGGGCTAATTCCTCATCCGGCGCAGTTTCATTGACCTTCAACAAAATTGAGTAACCCTGCGGATTTTTTTCACTAAGAGTAAGCAATTCCACAGGGTCAGGATTGCTTTCGAGAACAGCTTTTGCATAACCGGCGGCTAAGTCGAGCCGACCTATCTTTGTGTAATGCAAAAAGTCGTTCCAATTGTCCTCCAGAGTTTGGGCGAAACCGGCACTAACCATAAAAAGCCCTGCTACCAAAATTGCTGTTACAGTTTTTCTGTTGAACATTGAAATTCCTCCAAAAGAGTCGTTTCACCCGTCGGAAACCTGATTTTTGCTTCTACCAAAGCTAAAAACGACAAACTCCTATATATTCGTCCCTCGAACAGCTAAACTATAGAAAAATACCCTTTCTGTCAATAAAAATTCAGTAATACCGGAAAAGCAGGACAATTCCAAACCCGCCTGTCGGGCGGGCAGGCATCGGAGGGACTGCCCTTGTTTTTCCCGAATTGTTTTTCAATCTTTCATTCTATGCTTTTTCAACCACCTTCGCACCCATCGCTCGGCCTGTTCAGCAGTTGTTACATTGGTCTCTAACTGGGCGATATACAACTCCTGTGCCAACTGCCCCAGTGTCGGCCCCGGGACCGCACCCAATCGAATTAAATCGTGGCCGTTAAGCAGCGGTTTTGGGGTTAACTCCACGTCGCCGAGAGCATTCATTCTTTTCCGCAAATTCACCAATGCGGAAACGCTTTTTTGCCCAGCTTTTTGAATCGCTCTCTGCATCTCGTAGAGGTCATTGAAATACGGCTCGGCAAGGAGCATTTTCAACTCGGCCAAAGACATCTTCTCCTCCAGCAATTTGCCTCTGTTGGCAAGTAAGAATTTTATATGCCTGTTTTGATTCCTGCTGAGCTTCAGAGGCCGGCATTTTTCAAGCGCAAATGCCGTCGGAGAGCCGACAAAAAAACAAGCCAGCGCCAGTGCAAAATCAATCTTCTTCGGCAATTTACCCAGCACCTTAATCGCCAATTTTATTCGCTCACCGGCAAAGCCGGGGAAAATTGCTTCGGCCAATCCGCTTTCAGCCAACAGCGATACCCCAACAGAGCGATTCGGATTGACAAGGATGGCCTCCAGTTCCATCGCGATTCGTTCACCGCTTATTCTGGTTATGTTTTTTGCATTACGGCAAATTGCCGAAAACGTGTTCGGCTCAATCGCAAAGCCAAGCTGAGTAGAAAACCTCACCGCTCGGAGCATCCGCAGGTAATCTTCACCAAATCGCTGCTGCGGCCTGCCGATAGTTCGGAGCAGCCGTTTTTTGAGGTCGGCCCGCCCATCAACATAATCAATCACTTCTTTTCTCAGCGGGTTGTAGAACATTCCGTTGATAGTAAAATCTCTTCGGCTGGCATCCTCGGCAGCGCTTGTAAATTTGACATTGCCCGGATGTCTGCCATCGGCGTAGCCGGTTTCAGTCCTGAACGTAGCCACTTCCACCTGCTGACCTTCGAATAAAACAATCACTACTCCGAATTTCGCTCCGACCTTTAACGTGCGTCTGAATAGTTTTATCACTTCCCTTGGCTCAGCGTTTGTGGCAACATCGTAATCTTTGGCTCGTCGGCCAAGCAGCATATCGCGCACACAGCCGCCCGCCAGCAGCGCCTCAAAGCCATTATGGCTCAATCGCTTAATTATTTTTATAGCCGCCTGCCTGTTTGTCATTGCTCTTTCTCTTCAGTATAGTTACGGCCATAGTCCCCCACTGTCGACGTTCCATTATGATGAATTGCCCGTACCGCTCCAATAGCTCTGTATGGTTGTTGGTTCTTACTACGACAATTCCGTCCCTGGCCAACTGCCCCGATAGCACATCAACCAATCTGCTCAGGGATGAATCCTTGCCGACATCCTTTGTATCAGCGTACGGCGGGTCAACAAATACAAGGTCGTACTGCATTTTATCAACCGGCGCACCAATCTTAAAAGCGTTGGCCTTTATAATTTTCGACTCTTTAGCAAAATCGGCCTTTGCTATATTTTTCTCTAAAATGGCGGCAATTTTCGGGTCTTTTTCAACGAAGATAACAAACTCTGCCCCCCTGCTCAATGCCTCAAGGCCAAGCGAGCCGACGCCGCTGAACAAATCGGCAACAATTTTACCCTGTGGCAGACCATATTTGTAAAGCACGCTGAACAGCGACTCTTTGACTCTGTCGGTAATAGGCCGGGATACGTCCGTCTTCGGACTGAACAACTTCATTCCCCGTTTTATACCGGCTATGATTCTCATTGCGCTACAATATACAGAAACAATCCGTTTCGAGCGAGAAATTTCACATTGCCCTTTTACCCAAATATCATTCCAGCAAAATTGGACTCCGAAAAGGCAAAAATTTTCTTGTAAAATAACATCTGATAAATTATTAATAACCCCATTATATCTTCACAAAAGATGATGATGATGTAGTAATGTAAATGTTTATTGACCTTTGAATATTAAATGGAACGCTACTGTACAAACAAAACAAAGATGTCATTCCCGCGAAAGCGGGAATCCAGCCGTTTTATCACCGTTTTCTGGACTCCTGCTTGCGCAGGAGTGACAGTATGTCTGTTCCATTGTTTATTTCAAACATCAATTATAAGGAGTACAGGCAATGGGAACTAAAAGTTATCCGGGGCATATCCCACAAATTGAGATGGTTGTGCGAGTTGCGTTAGTGTGCATGATGATAAATATGGCCGCGGCGAATGCAGCAACAAAGGTTCAGCGATTCGTTCAGGACCGATTTGTCATTGGGCTTGCCTGTGACCCGCCCAACAGCAATGATATGGATGACCGCTATGCTGAGATTGCAGAAGCACATTTCAACTTAGTTGTAGGCGGAATTGGCGCACAAAAGCCAGAAGCTGTTGCAAAGCAACTTCAGTTATGTGAGAAGTACGGACTAAAGGCCATTGTGTCAATAGCGGGCCTTGAACCTAACCAACTTCCGAGCGGGCCGGCGTGTTGGGGCTACATCGTACGCGACGAACCGGGGACCAAAGATTTCGCTGGTTTGCGCACCCGTGTAGATGCAATTCGGACAAATAAACCTGGATACCTGGCCTATATCAACCTGTTTCCGAACTACGCAAGTGATAAGCAACTTGGCACAGATAACTATGACGAATATGTGAAACGCTTTATCAAAGAGGTTGACGTCGATGTGCTGAGCATGGACCATTACCCACTACTGCGGCCAGACGCAGATGGCAGGGATGGGTACTGCAAAAATCTTGAAGTGATGCGCAGGTATTCGCTTGAACAGCATATCCCGTTTTGGAATTTTTTTAACACGATGCCATTTGGGCAGCACACCGACCCGAGCGAGGCCCAAATTCGCTGGCAGATATATACGTCGCTAGCCTACGGCGCAAAGGGAGTTTTATATTTTTGCTATTGGACGCCAAAAGGCGATGAATTTCCAAAAGGAGGAGCAATTATTACAGCAGAGGGGAGACGCACGCGCCACTACTATCAAGCCCAGCGTATCAATGCCGCACTAAAGAAGTTAGCGCCGGTACTTATGAAGCTGACGAGCATAGCGGTATATCGCATTAGGCCAAACGATGACGCATCTGTTGTTCTAAAGGGGACCCCTATTCGCAGTCTGAGTCCAGGTGATTATCTGATAGGAATCTTCCGCCACGCTGATGGACGGCGGGCTGTGTTACTGAATAACTATCGGTTTGCATACACAGCGTGGCCAACTGTTGTCTTTGATGCCAACTCCGCCACAGTTACCGAGGTAGATCAGAAAACCGGCCAAGAGGTCCCCGTCATCGACGATAGTCCAGAAATAGAAGGCCTGCAGCTTTCACTTGATTCCGGTGGTGGACGACTGTTTATTCTGCCACAACGATAACACTTAGTCCTGAGCGCCGCAGAATATGTAGACCGTGCGATATTAAAGCAGAAGCTCTTGCATTTGCACGGCGCAGCAGCGGAACTTGTCGGCGGGCAGCGTTACGGTTTGCCATTTCGGGCTGCGAACTTTCATAAACGCACGGTAATCATTTAACTTAACGGCAAAAAATGCATATCTGTTATCGTTAAAATTATAAACTTCACGACCATCGAAATCAACATCGATGTTATCTATTGCATACGCAAAAACGAAAACGGCGGTGTGTCCCCGCCCGAAAACCTGCCGCCATCTGGTCAGGCCGTTCACATCTTCGCTCGTAACCCAGCATTCAAAACCAGCTAATCTGGCAAAACTCGTCCCCCTGAACTTTCTGCCTTTAACTTCGGCAATTATTACCTGCTGATTGCGGGGGTATAATAAAAAATCGAAGCTCTTAATTTTTGAGCGGCCGAAAGCCGCCCTTTTGCGCTCGTCTATTGCGATGTGTTGGATGCGATTGTCAATTAACCAACTCTGAAAAGCTCGCTCGTAGTGATTGCGCGAG
>Ga0164318_10002014_pt1 | contig 18588 bp, 20 predicted proteins | sample GuaBasSedimGuay9_FD_113734 | JGI IMG/M metagenome (GOLD analysis project Ga0164318, IMG submission 113734) | Subseafloor sediment microbial communities from Guaymas Basin, Gulf of California, Mexico - Guay9, Core 4571-4, 0-3 cm | ecosystem: Environmental > Aquatic > Marine > Hydrothermal vents... | reverse complement strand
AACGGTGAATAGATACAAAATAAACATTGAATAATTTCAATTACTGAAGCATTTGTTAAAAAAATTCTATAAAATCAGAATTTTTCAACAGCCTAGTATTGGAACACTGTGATATGGGATAATTTCAACTTGACCCTTGTCATCTACTACAAAACATAATAAGATGGGTGCTGAGATTAGGTCTATCTGTATCTGTAGTGTTGTGTCTGAATTATTTTTTTTGGAGATATGGGCAGTAGTAAAAATTTGGACATATAGAATATTTTATGTATATTCCCAGTTTCTGTTTTGATATATCAGAACATTGATGATGCTCTTTCAGCATCTAAGCTAATAATAGTTGTATTATCAAATTGTTTTTTTGTCCTGATATATTTTAAATATGAGCCACTAAGCTAATAAACCACTAACACCATACTAATTTTGGGATTAAATCCTAGTTTCTAGGAGGAATAAGAGGGATGGGAATATTCAGTAGGTTAAAAAACACTAGTTTTTCTAAAATAATTCAGAGAATCTTTGGTAAAAAGCATGCGAAAATAGGTATCTATGGTCCACCTAATGTTGGAAAAACTACTCTGGCAAATCGTATATTAAAGGATTGGACAGGAGACATCATGGGTAGCGTATCAGAAATTCCACATGAAACAAGAAGAGCAAACTGGAGAAAAAACATTAGGATAGAAAATGGGAATTCCTCTCTCGTTATGGACATAGTGGACACACCTGGAATAGCCACAAAGATAGACTATAAAGATTTTATGAACACCTATGGACTAAGCAAGGAGGAATCAAGACTAAGAGCAAAAGAAGCAACAGAAGGAGTAATAGAAGCTATAAAATGGTTAGAAGACATAGATGGCGTGATACTAGTCATGGATTCAACACAGGACCCATTCACACAAGTAAATGTAACCATCATTGGAAACCTAGAAGCAAGAAATCTGCCAATACTCATCGCTGCAAACAAAATAGACATGGAAGATGCAAGCCCAGCCACACTAAAATCCGCATTTCCACAACATCCCGTTGTGCCAATAAGCGCTCTAACAGGATATAACTCAGAGACACTATATAGTACCATGGTAAAACATTTCGGAAAAAAAAGACGTAAAAATAGGAGATGAAAAAAACCATGGGAAAGAAGGAGAAAGACAAAGGAATATCTGTCAATCTCATATCCCGGGACAAACTAGAACATCTCACATCCGCAGAAAAGCTAAAATACATAATCAATGAAGTAAAAAAAGGACGAATACTAGTACTTGAACATGGTCTAACACCTATGGAACAAACTGCTCTAATAGAGCATACAATGAAAGAAATAGATCAAGACACATTCATCGGCATCGAAATAGAAGGATACGGCGAAGACAAAACAGGTTTACTTCAAAGACTACTTGGTATAATAAAAAAACCACGTATGACAGTCATAGGACCAGCTCATCTAATAAAAACAATACACAAGGATAATGATCTTATACAAACCATGATAATAACAGGAAAAAGGAGTTAAATAAGATATTATGCCCCATCAATGTTTAAAATGTGGACGAATATTCAAAGAAGGATCATCGGAACTTTTAAGAGGATGCCCAGATTGCGGTGGAAACAGATTTTTCTACACAAAAAAACCATTAAATGAGGAAGAAAGACAGTCGATAAGCAAAGAAATGGAACAAGACATAACATCAAAAATATTAGAACTAATAGGAGAAAAAAACAGAGACATCATCGACAAATCAGGTAAATGGATGACTATAAAACCAAAAGAAATCCGGAAAATCGTAGAAAAACAGCTATCAGAAAAAGACATAGATACCGACGGCAAAAGAGAATATATTGCAGAGATTATTGATGACAGATATCGGAAGGCACGCATCGAAGAACTAGAAAAACTAGCAGATCAATCAGATGCACCTGAGACCATAGACATCGAAAAACCTGGTAAATATAGAATAGATCTAAAGGGGTTGCTGGAGGAAGAACCAATCATTATCCAGAAGGACGGCTCATACATGATTCATCTACCATCTGTCTTTAAAATGATAGATAAAGAAAAATAAATTTGTATGCTATCAAAAAAAATCTTATTTTTAGAGTCTTCCAGAGAACATATTTGTCGCTATTATCCAAAAAACTCAGTAGGCACCAATGTTACAGTTAGAATAAAAAACATTGGACAGATGGTATATAACTAGTTATTGGCAGAAGTGGTCTAAAGTTTCAATCTTCTATGTAGCTTAACCACAGCCTCAACTGCTGTCTTTGCTCTTTCTATTCTTTCCTCCGCCTGAAGTCTTGTCATACCTGGGCCGGATATACCCAACCCTATTGGTTTATCATACTCTATAGCCAAATCAGCTATCTTACGTGCTGCATGCTGTATAACAATTTCATCATGTTCAGTTTCTCCCTCAATAACTGCGCCCAGTGCTACAACACCATCTATGTCTTTACGTTCCAAGAGTTTTTTTATGGGCAAACCCATGTCGAAAACACCAGGTACTTTTACAACCTGGGTTATCTCTGCCCCCAAAAAATGTGCATGTTCTCTTGCTCTTTCCAGCATCATCATGGTTATATCATAGTTAAATTCGGAGACAACAGCCCCAATTCTTATAGTAGTATCTTTTTCCACCACAACTCATACCTCCTATACAAAAGTATTTCATTGCTTTTTATTTTTTTAATGGTCCAACATCCTTGAAACCCTCTCTGAGACCTTTACCCGCATTTTTTGTTAGATTCTCTGGATGAAATAGTAGATCTATAGCGTTTAATGCATGTTCCCTTGCTCGTCTATCTGCAAGCCGTGCAAGTTCTTTTTCGTCTTTGGCTTCATCTTCATGGACAAAAATTTCTAGTATATGCTTGTTACACAGCAGTTGTGTTTGTATAATACCGAGGCTGGCTTCATGAGCGCATTGTTTGTCAATGGGCATAGGGCCTGGCATTCCTAGTGCTAGGACAATGTCACAGTTTTTTTCTTCAAACAGTTTTTTGCATGCAACAGGTAGGTCCTTTATGCCTGGAACAGTGTATCTGACTATTTTGTAGTTTGTGACATTGGATTTTATCTCGTCGATAACTGATTTTGCCATGTCGAATCGTGCGAATGTGGTGTCAGCGATACCTATTATTTTTCTCATTTTTTCCCCTCTATCCTCTCCATCTTTTTTTGGAATCCATAGGCGGATATGATTTTTCCGATTATCTTCCGGGTGCCATTTAGATCTTCCCCATCTTCGTATTTAGGGAGACGAACTATCTTGATATCCATGTTTCTCTTCTGAAGTTCTTTTTTTATCTGTTTTTCATCATGTATCTGATCATAGCCAAGTGCAATAACATCTGGTCTTATTTTTTCTACAATTGCATACATGTCATCTTCATATCCAAGAAATGCCTCGTCGACAACCTTAAGTTCTTTTACAATGCTTAGTCTTATCTCTTCAGGGTTTACAGGCTCATGTTTTAGTTTTCGAACAGTGGAGTCGCGTGCTACTACGACGACTAGTGTGTCTCCAAGTTTTTTTGCCTCTTTTAGATAGTATATATGTCCTAGGTGTAGTAGATCAAATGTACCTGTTGCCATTACCTTGACCATTTTTTCCATGTCTCCACGATTTCTTTTCCCTCTAAAAAAACTAGGTTTTGTTTTTCTGCATATTCTTGTGCTTCCTTTTTAGATAATGCCCTGCCATTGTCGGATAGCATTTCGCATCCACTGGCGGCGGGTATGAGATCTGCCATTTCAAGAAGGGCGATGGCGAGTTCAGTATGACCCATTCTTTCATTGAGTAGATGCTTTGATGCTATGCATATAGGCACATGTCCAGGTGATCTGAATTCCCTACCGAATTCTTTAGCTGCTGATGCAGCGTTATAGTCTTTGATTTTTTTTATTAGCTCAGCGAAACGTTTCATGGTTAGACTTCTATCAATGTCTGTTATGCCGGTGAATGTGTTTCTATGGTTTATGTATATAGAAAAGGAGGATTTGGTGTCATATGGGATATCATGTGGTGAGAGTTCTTTTAACACAGGATATTTGTTATGTATGTCTGAAAACAGGTTGGATAGATATGGTAGACCAAGTTTATCTGCAACACTGTAGGAGGTCATGAGAAAAATTAGGCCTCCGCCATCTTTTCTCATCCTTCTTATAGAGTTGGGTGTAACAAACTGTGATGCCATTATGAGATCTGTTTCTCCCTCTCTCTTATCATTGTCGTATACCAGAATGAATTTTCCCTTTTGAAGATCATCTAATGCTCTATCGATTTTTTCCATAAAGACCTATGTTCCCCCGTATTGGGATGGAGAATTTTAGATTCTAACAACAGTAGATTTACCATTTTAGAAATAAATATTGGGATGTTACTTAGAAATGGGTTATTAGGTTTTCTTTCTCTTTTTCTGAGAGGCGAGATATCCTGTTATGTATCCAGCTATTCGGTTTCTGACTAGTTTACTTCCTACATCAGCCAGCTGCATAACCTTCTCCTTATTATGTTGAAAATCATCATGTAAGAATTGATCAGGATATCTTTTTATAAGCTCTATGGCAATATTTTTTATGTGTGCATGCCTTATGTTTCCCAGAGACATCACCTTTGAGATTGTGGGAAGTCGAAATATCTTTTTGTTATATAAATATGTAGGATGAAAAAGAAAGAATGGTCTCTTCTACCTTTTATTTTCATCTATTGTCCCTGAAATATTGGATTTATTGGAGGATAAATAGAACATCTTTGTTTTGGGAATGAATCATTCTTTTTTTAGAAAAAAAGACACTACATTTTTAGATATATTAATGCATCCCTACACTCTAAATTTTCCATCCATTTTTTTGTTGTATCATAAATATTCATCGATTTTACTCTGCCGTCCAACCAGGGACTTCAACATATTTTTGTCTGACTCCAGCAGTTTTTTCAGTCTATAGGCCTGTTTGTACATCATTTTTTCTTTATTGATACTACTCCAGTAAAATGCCTCATCTCGGGAATCTCTCATTATGAGTATTCTAACCATACCTATGTGTCCATCTCTAGCTGTTCTTCCCTTTCTCTGTATATGCCTTATCGCAGTTGGAACTGGTTCATAAAATAAAACTAGGCTGGTAGCAGGTATATCAATACCTTCTTCTCCAATACTTGTTGAAACTAAAACATTGTAGGTGCCTCTTCTGAACTCATCAAGGATCTTCTTTTGCTCCTCCTGTGTCATACCGTTTTTAAAACTGTTTCGTTTTTGTCCAATAAACCCTGTTACCTTAACGCCATTTATTTTGTCTAGCTCTGTTACCAGCATGTCGACAGTATCTCTGTATTCCGCAAAAATCATGATTCTAGGGTCGTCCATGTTGGATAGATGATCAGTTATTATCTGTTTTGTTAGCATCAGTTTCGGCTGGCATACATGTGCATCCATTAGTTTTCTCTTTATCTCCACATAGAGAGGATGTTTTTTTATCCTGTTAGTAGAGCTTGACCTATCATTCTCCAACTTAAGGATGTAAGATTTTGCTACATCTATCCCTTGACTTGTTAATATGTCTCGGAGATGAGCTAGTTTTATAGCTGCTGATACTAGACTTAGACCATGATACAGGGTTCCTCCTCTTCTACCAATGTTTTTTTTCATTCTACTTTGAATCTCAATCAATGCCTTTTTACTAAGCCTATTAGGCATAAGGTTTTTTGCCTGAGCGCTGTATTTAGACAGGTTTTGAAGCAGCTCCTTTAAAACATGGTCTATCTTATCTGTGATTTCACGTATCTGAGAAGGCATATCCAGTAGATGCCATCTCATAAGCCTGTTTGAGAGATAGGGTTTCACATCTGGATCATCTTCGGTTCTTATCTCAATATGCTCAATACCAAGATTATATGCCATTTCTTTGAGTTTTTCAAAATCGCTTCCCGGGGAGGCAGTCAATCCAAGTGTCTGTGAAATAGATGATGTTTTAAGATAATGTCTAGCGATTTTAACATATGCATAGTTGCCAATGGCCCTATGAGCCTCATCAAATATTAGTAAACCAAATTCATCTATACGTAGACGTTTACTAATGTCATTAGCTATGGTTTGAGGCGTAGCAACAACCACCCGACCTAATCCATATATGCTTCCTCTTTTTTCTGGTGTAAACATTTCGCCAGTGACAACAATAACATCATTTTCTGGTAAAACGGTAGATTTTTTTATGAAGGATGCATGTTGTTCACATAGAGGCTTTGTTGGAGCAAGAAACATCACTCTTTTGCCCTGGGATAGCTTATATAACAAAACCAATAACGCGATCACAGTTTTTCCCAGACCCGTGGGCAAAATCACAAGCGAGTTCCTATCCTTGATCTCCTCATATATGTTTATCTGATAATCTCTTTTTTCGATAATATCAGGTTTCATCAGCCTATTTACTACCTTCATTCATCCCCCTTAAAAGCCAGTTTTTTTCTTTGGAACTCTCAAAAAAAAAGATGTAGTAGTATATAAAAACATCTACTATGAATTTCTTTTAACTGCATTGTCTAAACTTCCTTCGACCATCCTTGAAGAATCAACAACTCCATAGGCGGAGAGAATAACCACAAATCAAAGAAAAATGAAAAGGAAAATACCGAGAACCAAATGGGTTCTCTATAAAAAGCTTTAAATCTTAAAACCTCAATGTTTTACTAAAACAAAACAAATGGGAGACATCATAAAAAGGATCAGAAAACAAAACAAAGATTTATGGAGGGAGTGAGGAGTATCCCTGCAAAAAAACCATCATTGAGATTACTTGCAGAAAAAATCGATGAAATAGAAAAATATGCAATACATAGTGCTACTGGGAAAAAGGTCCTCGCAAAGATATACCAATCCAATATCTACAAATATATTTCAAAAAAAATAAATGAGTTCCGTGATTACAAACTTGTTGAAGAGATAAAGCAACATCCGGTTCCAAAACATGTTGCAGTTATTATGGATGGAAATCGTCGTTTTGCAAAAAGCCTGGGACTAACACCTGAGGTAGGTCATCTATTTGGAAGAGACAAACTAGAACAAATGCTCGAATGGTGCTTCGAACTAGGAATCAAAATACTAACAGTATATGCCTTCTCCACAGAAAACTTCAACAGGAGCAGTAAAGAGGTAAAAACCATAATGGATCTATGCAAAGAAGAACTGGATAAAGCCATAAAAGACTCAAGGATACATAAAAACAGGGTACGTGTAAGAGTAATAGGACGACTCGACTCACTCCCACAGGACATAAGACAGTCTGCTCAATACATCATGGATTCCACAAAAAACTACGACAATTACTCACTAAACATCGCATTAGCATACGGAGGACGAGAAGAAATCCTACATGCAATACAAAAAATTGCTAAGGACGTTAAAAAGGGACGACTAAAAATAGAGGACATATCTGAAAACATATTTTCCTCCTACCTATATACCAATGGACTACAAGATCCCGATCTAATACTCAGAACATCTGGAGAAGAAAGAATATCTAATTTCCTACTATGGCAGCTAGCATACTCAGAGCTCTACTTTGCAGATATATACTGGCCTGCACTTCAAAAGAGAGATTTCCTAAGAGCCATAAGAACATACCAGAAAAGACAGAGAAGATACGGAAAATAAAAAAATAGTGTATATGCGGTAAATAACTCATAACTGCTTAATTTTTAGTAGCAAAACTAAAAAAACTAAACAGAGAAACATAGATAATAGAAGCAGAACGAGTTATTTTATTTGTTCATCGCCTTCTTCGATCTCTCTAGCTATATCAGCAAGCCTCTTAAACTGAAAATAAAAAAAATATATGATAAATCCAAGCCCTAGGAATATGATAGAAAATGCTATCATAATATTCAAAACATCTTCTCCAATCAGATCTAAAAAAAATGTTTTTATAACAATAAATAGGATGACAAGAGAAAAACCTATTGAGAGAAATAGTTTACTGAAAAAACCAGTTTTAAGATCGCTGTACACAGATATGTTTTTCTTTCTAGGCATCAGTAGACCCTTTTTCAGAGAGGTTTAAAGCATTCTTGACCTTACTCTGCATCTCATTTAGCTTCTCCCTGCTTCTTCCCTCCTGTCTCTCCAAGGTGGTTTTTCTGAGCTCCAAGGATTCCTTGTTTGATTTCAGTTCCTCTACAATCTCGTTTTTTCCCTTTACCTTCACAAGAACTGCTCCTATGCTTTTATAAATAGGTGTTTTATCATCGATCTTTTCTAGTTCCTCTAATGCCTCTTCAACCTCTTTAAGCCTAAGTTCGACCTGCTGACGTTGTTGGATTATCATTTGGAGTTGCTCTCTGAGCTGTTGAAGCCTATTTATCTGATCCTGTAGCTGTGGTGAGATTTGTTCCTCCACCATGCTTCCATTTTCTCCTAAAACATTTTTTGTTTCTCCCGTGTAATGCATTATATGCTTATTAAAAGTATCTCTAACATCATGAACTAGTTTTAGTTGATATAAAAACATGAAGAGGGAAAACATGAGAGAAGTGTTGCAGAAGAGAACTAAAAATTTACATTACTATGGAACTTTATGTATATTAATAGAAAATATTATATAGAAAGTTATTAATATAGTAAATCAAGACAAAAACATATTTATTTATATGTGGTGATAAAAAATGATGAGGAATGACAAGTTAATAGTAATTCTTGGAGTGATAATGCTTGTCTTTGCATCTATTGGTATATACACATGGACTCCATGGGAGGAGGCTAAGAAAGAGGTTGACATAAAAAACTTTTTAGATGTCTCCGGTACACTCTCACAAGTACCAGATGCATTAACTGTCTATGACAGCTCTCCCTTCTATGCATTGATTGCAACACCCTTAGCTGTTCATTACGATACAGATGGAAGCTTAGAGGTTTTACCTCTTTATATCAGAAACTCTACTAATCCTTCACGAGCAGTAGAACGAGTTAAAGATCAGATTGGCATATATGCCACTCAGACTATAGATGATTCTAGATCACCACGGGAGTGGTCGCTTTTTATAGCGGAGAACTATTGGGATCATGCCGATGCTGTTTTACTGATAGAAAACAACGAAACGGGTTATTCACTTGGAGTTGCTGCTGTTCCTATTGCCAGCTATTTTAGCATACCAGTTATTGTTACTGACAGAGTCGACGTTGAGGTGAAAAATCTACTCGAGGATCTTGGAGTTAAATCTTCTTTTGTATGTGGCAATTTAGAGGGATACGGAGATTTTGTTATATTTAATAATGTAGATGAAGTTGTCAATGCATCTATCGAAATTGTTCGTAACAAATTTGGTGATATAAACTATATAACTCTTACTAACCCAAGGGATGCATGGCCACCTCAGATTTTGAACAAAACATATTACTCTTTTGAAGGTATTCTAAAATCAGACACAACCTTTCCATCTCAGATAATTGGGACGTTACTCCGGCAGAAAATGGGTAAAAAGACAACACATAGGTTCACCATACCAGAGGACTACAAGTATGCACTCATCAAAATTGATTTTACAAACCTAGAGGACCCAAGGTATGTGGAGGATTTTGGAGACAAAGTCAACATATATGGCAGACCAGTTGGTGGTAAAGCCTTTCAGTTGCTATACGGAGGAACACTGATCAGCCCTAATGACCGTGATCTTCAGGGAAATCTCCAACAGGATAAAATGCATTACGAAACTGTGCTGTACAACTGCGGCGGGAAGGAATATGAACTAGAGCTCACAGCGGAGTTAAATGTGCTGAAAGAAACCAAATACACTCTTGACATAACCATTGAAAATCTCAGCAACCCATATTATCCTATGATGAAACAATTATCATCTATCGCACCTTATTTAGCTGCCTATCATAAGGGTATTGTTTTTGCAAAAACAGATTTTGCCTTCGCCGCAGATGATGACAAGCTGCTTGATGGAAAAACATTACCTGGGAACACACAGGTGTACAAAAACCCTAGACTGATACCACTTGTAAATAGGCATGTGTACGAAAAAATACATAGGCCTCTTAATCAGCTGATAGCAAAAATAGTTGGCATTGAAAATGTGTCAGAGGACTATGGGCTTAGAAGCCTCACAGAGTACTGTAGAACAAATCCTTTTTATATAGCACTTGTCGGCGACACGGTTATGCTGCCTCAGTACTATTATAGAAGCCCGCATAATCATCCATTTAAGAAAATGGATGTTATTTATGGCACAAATTGTCCTAGTGATTTCATATATGGAAACATTGATCCTGAGACATACTTCAATCAGCCTCATGATGGACCCAATGATGTAGATAATGACAAATTCACATTTTATCCATATGTAGAAAACATAGTTGGTAGGATCACAGGCTGGGATGTTCAGGACTGCAGCGCACTCATAGCAAGAACAATATTTTATGATCGCATCATTGAGAAAATGGATGACTGGAAGGATAATGCACTTGTTATGTCTGGAGCTGGACTGGAGTTCCAGAAACTACCTATTTTCAATGCGCTTTACAAAATGCTTGGACATAAGGATCCAATGAAGTTTCCAACAGGAGAACAGCATTTCCTCGACCTACGAGCAGCAAACAATCTACAGAAGGGTGGTTTCAATACAGTCGTGGCGGAACGTGGACAGGCACAGAGAAAAGGATATAGCAATCAGGTTCTTAGAGAAATTAAACATGCGGGTCTGCTGAACCGAATGTTTTTCCCAAAAATGCTTGTGAAGATTATGCAGGGATTTGAAAACTGGAGATCATTATTTAGTTTGAAATGGTGGATTGAAACATTGACAAAGGATGGATCAGGAGTACATGGCGAGGAATTACAGGAGAACAGCAATATTATACTTTCTAACTCGCATGGCATATGGTTTATGATAGTACATGGAGACATCATGATGGATCTACTTGGTGGACCACCTATTCTGTATCAGATACTCGGTCGTTTCCTTCCAGTTATAACACCTTTCGGCACACCTATTGGGAGCCTCGGCTGCTATTCTGTAAGCACAGTTGAAGCAATGAATCTAGGTCCCTCTGTAATATTCATTGAAGGATGTGGATCTGGCAAGATTGATGGCCTTCATCCAACAAATACGTTGGCGAATGCATATCTTCACGCTGGTGCAAATGCCTACATATCACCAACAACATACTCAGCAATAGGTGGTTATCTCAACCCACGTCCATTTGGAGGACGAATTCTGGATGCTGGCATAGGATTCGGCATACTTGGATATCTTAAAACAGCCATAGATTATAGATTACACGGAAAGTTTCCACCTGTACATTTCTGCGGTGTAATATTTGAGGACACATATCAGAGTCTCATCGAGGAAAATAAGGACATTGGAACTGCTCTGAGGGATGCAAAAAATGCTTTTCTGCCAGATGAGGCAAACGTAACATACCTATGGACACCACCATTGACCTATACTGTGACGATGGAAAACATCAAGGACACTAGTAGCAGAGGAGACCGGGTTATATTAGAAAAATACTGCACTATTTATCAGTTGAATCTACTTGGGGATCCTGCTTTCAACCCATATGAGCCATGTAATGAGGGAGGCAGATAAAAAAAATAATCAATATAATCTGGAAAAATATCCTCCAGCTTTTTAGTTTTATTTCCCCTTCTTTAGATGAAAAATATATCTAGTTGGTATCCTTTTTTTCTTTCCAGTCCAATAACCACAAATGGGGCAGGTAAACTCTATAGTAACCTGTCCACCCCATATGGTGAGGTTTTTAACTCTTTTTAGAGATGACTCACATACAGGACATCTGGCGAGTATCTTGTTAGGATCCCCCTCACGTGTATGTATTTCAAGATCAACAAGACCACTGTTTATAGCAATATGACGTAACCTAGTCTCACTTACTCCAACTTGTTCTCCCTTCTTTGCTTTTAACTCTTTTTTAACTAGTTGTTGCAGTCTATGCTGAGAAGAAACTGTACGGAATCTTTTTAGAACCTTGTTCAAGGCTTTCTCAATTTTTTCACCAGATGGAATATAATAACTCATATAACCTGTTTTTAGGAATGATTTTTGTTTTACTTAAAATCTTTTATATGGAGCTGATAAAGGCAGTTTATATCGGGTGACGGAAAACACATTTTTTTATTTGACTAAAAAAGGTGAAGTATAATGGAAATGGATCAATATTGGAGACGATAATTGAGGAAGGAGAGGGAGGTTATGTGGGATCTGATGTTATGGTTTTTATAAGATCTGTTCTGGTGACAATACCTATGAGTTGATTGTTTTCTATGACTGGTAATGCTCCTATGTTGTGTTTGATCATGGTTTTTGCTGCATCTTGTACTGTTAGAGATGGTTTTATCCATATAGCTGGTGTTTTCATAACATCTTTTACTAGTAGGTTTTCTAGCTGATGTTTTTGATGCCCTAGTGGGAAGTCTTTTTTTATGTAGGCAAAGGCAAATGCTATTTCTTTGTCTGATATCATCCCCAGTAGCATTCCATGGTTGACGACAGGTAGTCTTGCAATATTTTTGTTCAACATGGTTCTCCTAGCATGTATCACTCTGTCTTCTGATGATATGGTGTATACTGGTGTTTTCATTATGTCTTTCACAGGTTTTTTGCTTTTGACAAGTGGTAGTAGATCTGCTTTGGTTACAACTCCAACAAGTTTTCTGTTTTCCAGAACTGGAAGCATCGTCAGACCAGGCCTACCTACTGTTTGTAGTATATGCTTTATGTCTGTTTCTGGTGCTATAGCTTCGAATTTTTTTTCGGTGACCAGTGGTGCATGTAGTCTTGATGCTGGTATTCCTTTTTTTCTTATTGATCCCAGTTTGTAGGCTATCATGTTGTCTGTTACTATTCCAATGAGTTTTTTGTCTTCTACCACAGGTATTTTTGTAATATCATGTTTTTTCATTAGATTGAGGATATGGTATAAATCCTCATTTTTATCTACATAGATAACATCTTCTGTCATTATTTCTTTCACAATCATATATCAGCACAAACCCCTATCTCCTAATACATCTTTTTTATGTGTTATAAAAAAATTTTTTTATTCGTATTTGAGCGCATCGATGCAGTCTTCACATAGCAGCCGTCCATCTATATTTTTTAAGTTAGTCGATAATGTACCGCAGTCTTCGCATTTCCCGGAGAATACCTGATCGCTCATGTATGTCTCATCTTTTCCACCTGTTATGTCACTCCATTCTCTGCATATCTCAAGCAGCACAGGTGATATTCTTGATATGTCTTTCTGTGTTATTATACCTATCAGTTTGCCGTTTTCTATCACTGGTAGTCTCCTGATGTTGCTTCGATCCATGATTTTCATAGCCTCCTCCACAGTCTTGTATGGGTCAACCACTATGATGGGGGTGCTCATCACATCCTTCACCTGCACATCATCAGGGTTTTTGTTTTCAGCCACAATCTTTTTTAGTATATCGCTCTCAGTTAATATGCCAATGGGTTGTTTTTTTTCTACAACTATTACATTCCCAATTTTTTGTTTTCTCATTAGTCTTGCAGCCTCTAATACTGTCATATCTGGTTTTACTATAACTGGATTGGCTTTCATCGCCTCCTTCACAAGAACATCTGTCTTCATGTTTTTTCTCACCAAACTTCTTTTTTTCAGCCTCTCCTATGTCAGTTTGTAAAACATTTTTTTTGGAAACCAGTTCCCCAAACATTAAAATCCTTTTGAAGTATTTTATCTTTTTTGTATGAGTAGCCAGTATGAGCGTGAACTTAAAAGCATACTAGAGGGCGAAGAGGATACTCTTATAAAGGTGACTAGAAGCTGTTCCCCTGAGGAGAAAGAGGGTTATTTTAGGATATGCAGGAAACCTTTTACTGTGGTACGTGCCGCAGGATCATTAGGCGTGGATCTAGTAGCAGTTCGTGGAGACATATCATTTCTAGTTGAAATCAAAACAAGTGTTGATAGCACCATACATTTTAGCAGCGTAAGTGGAAAACTCCAAAAGCAGGCTGAAAGGATGTGCAGAGAATGTGAAAAAACAAAAACATTGCCCATATATGCATTTCGATTAAAAAGCCATAGGGGAGATGCATGGCGTTTGTTTACCATCAACATAGATGGACTAGAAGGACGAACAAAGATTTTACATAACCGTCTACCAAAGATCAGGCAAAGTAAAGACGGATATTTTATTATGAAATGGCAAGAAGGACTACCACTCTCAGACTTCATATCCTACCTATGCCAACAATAAAAAGATAGAGGAAAAATATTAAGAGGTTTAGAAACAAAACACCACCTATTTTATCCAATTATTCTAGACGAAATGTTTTTTAGATGCATGACATATACCATTCTCGGCTGATAAAAATATGAAAAAAATACTCATTGCCTACGATGGCTCAGATGCATCTAAAAAAGCTATTGAGATGGCACTCAAATGCGCTCACAGTGACGATGAAATAATACTTCTAACCGTCATACCCGCAGAGCTAGTAGAATCCTCCTTCACAAAAATGCTGCTACCCACCATTGATCTAAGCAGCATAGTAAAATCAGGCACATTCAAAGAAAAAGCCATGGAGACTATCAGTAAAGTAGCAAAAGATATAGAGGACAGTGTTAAAAAGGTAGATGTTGTCGTAGAGGCAGGAGATGCAGCAGATGAAATACTACTAGCCGCAAAAAAATATGATGTAGACATCATCGTCGTTGGATATAAAGGGTATGGAAAAGAAGGACGTTTTTTAATAGGAAGCGTGACAGACAAAATAGTAAGACATGCCAGCACCTCTGTAATGGTTGTAAGATAACCCATTTTCTTGATATTTCTCTTCTTTTTGTGATCTGAAAATATGCATCCTGCAGATGAAATAAGACATATAAAAAGCAAAAAACTCCACAAAAAAAGAATAGTACTAGGAGTAACCGGAAGCATAGCCGCAGTTGAAACCATACATCTAGCACGTGAACTAATAAGGCATGGAGCAGAAGTCTATCCAGTCATGACAAAATCCGCAACACATATAATACATCCATATTCCCTAGAATTCGCCACTGGAAACAAAACCATTACAGAACTAACTGGAAAAACAGAGCACATCTATTTCTGCGGAAAAACAAAAAAACCAGCTGACCTACTACTAATAGCACCATGCACGGCAAACACCATATCAAAAATAGCACACGGTATAGACGACACACCAGTAACCACATTCGCAACCACAGCAATAGGATCTCAGATACCAATAATAATCGTACCAGCAATGCATATCTCCATGTACAACCACAAAACACTACAAGAAAACATCAGTAGATGCAAAAAAATGGGCATATCCTTCATAGAACCACACATCACAAAAAACAAGGCCAAAATAGCAGACATAGAAGAAATAGTTGAACATGTAATAAGAAAAACAGGAAAACAAGACTACAAAAACAAAAAGATCCTCATCATAGGTGGCGCCACCGCTGAACCCATAGACGACATAAGAATACTAACAAACCGCAGCTCAGGCAAAACATCCATCGCACTAGCAAAAAAAGCATTCGAACGAGGAGCAGAAGTAGAACTATGGTATGGACACGGAAAAGAAAAAACTCCAAAATACATAACAGTCAAAAACTTCGAAACAACAAATGACCTAAACAAACTAATAAAAAAAACAAATAAAAAACACGACTACATAATACTATGCGCAGCAATAGCAGACTATATGCCAAAAAAACAAGATGGAAAAATACCATCAGGAAAAAAAAGACTAACAATACAACTACTACCCACACCAAAAATACTACAACAGCTAAAAACACATGCAACAAACAAAAAAACAACAATAGTAGCATTCAAAGCAGAAGAAAAAAAACACCTGCTAAAAGAAAAAGCATACAACCTCCTGCAAAAAAACCAGATAGACTACGTAGTTGGAAACACACTATCTGCATTCGGATCAGACAAAACAGAAATACTAATAGTAGACAAAAAAGGAAAGACCATCTATAAGAAGGGAAAAAAAGAAGAAATAGCAGACCACATACTAGATACAATAAAATAAAAAAACAAATTTTAGTACACAAAAAATGTGGAGATAAGTGAGGAAACCTAATGGAGGCAACAGCATTCGCACCTGGTCACATCACAGGATTCTTCGAACCAGTATATACACCACAAAACATCAACAAAACCGGGTCACGCGGATCAGGAATAAGCATCACATTAGGGGCAACAACAAAAATAACCGCAGAATATTCCCAAAAACAAAACATAGCAGTTTTCATAAACAACAAAAAATCAGAAGCACCAGTTACAAAACTAGCATTAAAACACCTAATTGGAGACACACCAATGAACATTACCGTAGAAACAAAACTAGACCTACCAATTGGACAAGGATTCGGTATGAGTGGAGCAGGAGCACTAAGCGCAACATATGCACTTGCAAAAATACTAAAAATACCAAAAGAACAAGCAATCAAAGCATCACACTACGCAGAAATACAGCTACACACAGGACTCAGTGACGTCATAGCCAGCAGTTTCGGAGGAATAGAAATAAGAAGAGAACCAGGACTACCGCCATGGGGCGTAATAGAGCATATACCAGGAAAATATGAACTAGTGCTATGCATAGCCGGCAAAAAAATGGATACACAAAAAATACTAACAGCACAAAACAAGATAAACGAAATCACAGCTGTTGGGAGATACTGCATAAAAAAACTACTTGAAAAACCATCAATCGAAAACTTATTTTCATTATCACAAATCTTCACCAAAAAAACAGGTCTTGCTAACAAAAAAATTCTCGATGCAATAAACAATGCAAATCAATTTGGTATGAGCAGCATGTGTATGCTAGGCAACTCCATATTCTCCATCGGGGAAACCAACACGTTATGCAAAATACTATCAGCATTTGGAAAAACATATATATGCAGTGTCGACCAATATGGAGCAAGAATTCTAAGATAGATACATTAAGTATACCTTAAAGCAAATCTTGACTTGATCCTTAAAAAGTATAATTCAAGATTTTACATAATACATAATGTCAGATGCCCAAATATTAAAACGATGTAATAAGAAGAGACTAATTTTCCAAAAGATCTCTAAATTCGTTAAATGCCAAGAATAGGGCTTTCTGATCATAGTTTCGAGTTAAACCGCAACCCAGATCTACTCAATAGGGCATATGCTCTTGAAGAGAATATAAAGAAAAATCTTTTACATCATCAAAAAAAAATAATCAACTAAACCCCCCTAGCAACCCAAATATAATCATTTTTTATGCTTCTTGGCCTTGTAGAAACAGCAATAATGACAGCACACCTGCTGTCAACAACAATGGATGACTCCTCCAATACAGCACCCTAACCTCATCTACAGCATAGTTGCCCTGTTTATCATATGCAACAGCCTTCAAACAATAAAAGCCGCTAAACAATCTCTTCCAAATAAAACTAAAAGGACTAGCATTGTCTCTCAATATCAGCCTGTTATTAACATAGAAATCCACATGGTCCACACCAGCCACTGCAGATGCCTCAACTATAACCTCAGTTCTACCTATCATCACCGCAGTGTTTCTAAAGAAAAAACTCCGGTTTATCTCCCGGCCAAAGACATACAATCTCCCCGCTTCAGGCTTAACAATGTTTACGTCTAATATAGTGACATTCAGCTCCTCAGACCAAACACTCTTATAACCATAAACATCACAGGCTATAACCCTTACATGATACACTCCATATCTACTCCAACTATGCTTTGCACTGCATGTTTCACCAGATTCAAATGGGCCAAGCCATCTGCTATAACTTCCATCCCCCCAGTCAAACATATAATAAACCAGGTCATTATCTGGATCCATTGTTTTTGTAGAGTAGGTATATTCTACGTCTACATTTCCACTAATGTTACCAGAGGGTTTTTCTGGTTTTTCAGGTGACGTATTGTTTATCGTCATGGTATGATTGTTTGACCAGTAACTCCAACATCCATGCAAATCCCGTGCAACGACCCTTACATCAAACACACCCGGTCTGCACCATACATGAGACACACTGCATGTTTCACCAGATTCAAATGGACCAAGCCAACCACTATTTGTGCAATCCCCCCAATCAAACATATAAAACAGATCATCCCCATCAGGATCAACACCACTGGTTGAAAACACGTACTCCATGTCTACTCTACCAAACAACGGTCCATCTGGTCTACTAGGTGTACAAGGTGGATTATTCTCTACCACCTCCACCCACTCCGCATCACTCATTTTACTCTCCACATCACAAGCTGCTACAGCAGTTAAACCATAATAATATCCATCTCCAGAGGTTACATTCTCATCTACATACACATTGTCTTGTATCAACCTATTATTCAACTTAACAAATCCATTTTGATCTGCACTGGTTCGATATATGTTATACCCCAAGACATCTTGCTCTGTATTATTCCTCCATCTAAGTATCACATGATCAGATGTTGAGACTATTTGTTCCCATTTTGGTTTCTTTGGATGGTACCATCCTGTGTTCCAGTTATCGTGAAAAAAGGTTTTCCATTCTGTAAGATATCCACGATATGTT
>Ga0164318_10002013_pt1 | contig 18591 bp, 12 predicted proteins | sample GuaBasSedimGuay9_FD_113734 | JGI IMG/M metagenome (GOLD analysis project Ga0164318, IMG submission 113734) | Subseafloor sediment microbial communities from Guaymas Basin, Gulf of California, Mexico - Guay9, Core 4571-4, 0-3 cm | ecosystem: Environmental > Aquatic > Marine > Hydrothermal vents... | reverse complement strand
AGTCAGAGAAGTTTATATTCGGCAATATTTTAGTTTCACTTTCGAGCTTAAGCCCCGATGGCAAAGCGGCTTTATAAACTTCGCCAAGTGAGCACATATAATATTCTGAAATCCATTGCCAGAATTTAAATTGTGTATCGTTAATAATTGCTTCATTATCGAGAACAGAAATTATATCTTTGGTTTTATATAAAGTAGGTTTATTTGCATGAATATTTTTAACAAGAGCTGAATAGATTTTTCTGTTGCCAAATTGTACAACAACCCTTTTCCCCGGTTTTATTTCGTCAATTAAATCTTGAGGAATATGATAGGTAAATAATTGAGGAATTGGTATGGGAAGAATAACATCGGCAAAAAAAGACTTGTCAGACATATAAAAAATTTAATATAGAGATGTTAATTTTAAGAACTCGTGATTTTAATATTTTTATAAAGATAACAGTTAATAAATATTTAATTGTTCTATTGTTGAGTCCTCTCCGAAAAGGCTTCATAGCCATCATTGCGAGTGCGAAGCCCGAAGCAATCTATTGATGGTCAATACGTAGAGATTGCTTCTCCGCCAACTGGCGGATCGAAATAACGAAAAACACTTTACGAAGTGGATTCGTTGTTTAATTGTTGAGACTACTCCGAAAACTAAAGTTATCAATTTATAGCCGCTTAGCGACTTTTCGGAGTAGATTCATTGTTGAAATACAAATAATGTATGAAAGAACGATTTAACAATAAAGCAATTTAGCAATAAATTTATTCTGTAAAATTTGCAAAATAAGTTGTATTGCAATAATGTTATATAGATAAAATATCAGAAACTTCGAGTAAGCTACTATTTATATGTTTTACATTTTTTAAAGTTTTATTAAAAGGAACGTGAACTGTTTTGCCGTTCACAATACCCACCATAATACTTTTTTGGTCGTCTAAAATAGCATCAACAGCAGCAACACCTAATGTGCTTGCAGTAACTCTGTCGAATGCAGAAGGAGAGCCACCTCGTTGAATGTGACCAAGAATAGTAACTTTAACTTCGTATTCTGAAAAGTCTTTTGCAACTTTTCTTGATATTTCGTAAGCACCACCTTCTTTTTCACCTTCGGCAACAATAATTATTCCGCTCGATTTTTTGCGTTTAAAACCTTCTTCAAGATATGATTTAAGTTTGTCGGCATGAGTTTCAATTTCGGGAATAAGAACAGCTTCGGCACCACAAGCAACTCCACTTCTTAGAGCAAGAAATCCGGCATCACGCCCCATTACTTCAATAAAGAATAATCTGTTGTGAGAACTTGCTGTATCTCGAATTTTATCAACCGCTTCAACTACAGTGTTTAATGCTGTATCGTATCCAATAGTGTAATCTGTACCATAAAGGTCGTTGTCAATAGTTCCGGGTATTCCTACAAAAGGAATATCAAATTCTTCAGACATTTTTCGTGCACCTTGAAAAGAACCATCACCACCAATAACAACAACTGCGTCAATTTCATTTGCTTTTAACTGGTCGTAAGCTTTTTTTCTTCCTGCTTTGGTCATAAACTCTTTACTGCGAGCAGTTTTTAAAATTGTTCCTCCGCGTTGAATAATATTGCTTACCGAATGGGATTTTAATTGTTTTAAATTTCCGTTTATCATTCCGTCGTAGCCATGTCTAATTCCACAAACTTCTAATCCATGAAATATGGCTTTTCTCGTTACGGCACGAATTGCCGCATTCATCCCGGGAGCATCACCTCCAGAGGTGAGAACTCCAATTTTTTTAATTTTTGTCATTTCTTTATTATTATAAAATTTTTATAAACAGATTTTGATTTGTTTTGGAAAATAAACTCAAACAAAAGTTGTTTTAAAATCCTCTTTATTAGAGAATTAATTATACAAAACAAATAAGGCTATACATTTTTGCAGTAAAAAAATAATTTGCTGATTTAGCTTTTTTACAACTTACAAAAGTAGAAAGATTGTATGTTTTTTCAAAACTCAAAGAGGTTTTATTTTAAAACTATGTCAATTTGTTGGTTTGTGTAGGAAGTATAAGTTTTAGGCTTTATGTTTTTTTAACCCGAAAAATTCATAATTTTTCTACGCTTAAGAATTACCAACAAATTTGGTGTTTTTTAAACCCCAAATTTGGGTACTTCTAATGCAGGGTTTACTTGCGTGAGCTCACCGCCAGCCGGCGGTTCGGTTCCCGTTTTACTTTCCACTATCCATCGCTAATTCATGCAATTCACTCCGTTTTGCAGGCTTGGGGTAAATTATAATAAATTTATTTTATCAGCAATTTTTTCCATTAGCCATTTTGGGGTTGATGTGGCACCACATATACCAACAGAATTTGTGTTAGCAAACCAATCTGCGTTAACATCATCATAGTCTGAAACAAAATAGGTTTGAGGATTTTCTTTTTTACATACTTCAAAAAGCATTTTCCCGTTTGAGCTTTTTTTACCGCTTACAAAAATAATAACATTGTGTTTTTTTGCAAAATTGCGAAGTTTTTTGTCTCTGCTTGATACTTGTCGGCAAATAGTGTCGTTGCTAATAAATGATATGTCTTTTTTATTTATTCGTTTTTCAATTTCTTTAATTATAAGATTAAAACCTTCAGGGCTTTTGTTGTTTGTGAATATATGTTTATTGGTTTTGAGAAGTCAATTTTATCAAGGTCGTCAAGTGAGCTTACAACAATTGCTTTCCCTTGTGTTTGACCAACTAATCCATTAACCTCGGCATGGCCTTTTTTGCCATAAATAACAATTTGTCCTTGGTCGGGATTTGTGAAATTATCAAAGCCGTTTTTTATTTTGTTTTGCAATCGTAAAACAACAGGACAAGAGGCATCAATTAAAGTAATATTATTTTTGAGTGCAATTTTGTAAGTCTCAGCCGGTTCACCATGTGCTCTTATTAGCACCTTGCAATTATGAAGCTTCTTAAATTCTTCATTATCAATAGTGATTAACCCTTTAGATTCTAAGCGTTTAACTTCAACATTGTTATGAACAATATCGCCAAGACAATATAACTTTTCATTTTTTGCCAATTCTTCTTCTGCTCTTTGAATAGCATAAACTACGCCAAAGCAAAATCCCGAATTATTATCAATCTCAACGTTCATATCAAAAGTTAAATTTTATCAACACCTGACAGGTTTCTCTAAATACTTTACAGAGAGATGAAAAATCCATGTAACTATTATAAAACAAACCTGTCAGGTTTTTTTATAAATATTTAATTTTTAAGATTTAACTTACATTGTTACATTTTCTCACTTCTTATAATCTTCGGCCTGTGTCGCCAAATTAAATGTAAAGTTTTTGTTTAAATTTTATCTAAAATCCAGGCTAACTGCTCTTCTTTTGTTAAATGACTGTTGTCGAGAATAATAGCATCATCAGCTTTTTTTAAAGGACTAATTTCTCTGTTTTGGTCGAGATAGTCTCTGTTTTTTATATTGTTTCTAATTTCTTCTATTGAAACATTTTGCCCTTTTTCGCTTAGTTCTTTAAATCGACGTTGTGCTCTGACATCAACATCAGCTGTCATAAAAATTTTTAAATCGGCATTTGGGAAAACTGTTGTGCCAATATCTCTTCCATCCATCACAATGGCTTTGTTTTTACCGAGTTCTTGTTGTTGTTTAACAAGATTTTCTCTAACAAATTTTATTTTGCTAATTGAGCTAACATTTTCAGACACTTCAACATTTCTTATTTCATCTTCAACATTGTTGCCGTTTAAATAAGTTTCCGGCTGACCGGTTTTAGTATTGTATCTAAAGCTTATTTTAATATTGTTTATTAATGATTTTAGTTTTTCTTCATCAATATTATTCTCATTAATGATATTATTTCTCAAACAAAATAATGTAACAGCCCGGTACATTGCACCACTGTCGATATAAAGATAATTTAGTTTTTTAGCTAAGTCTTTTGCAACAGTACTTTTCCCACACGAAGAAAAACCATCAATGGCAATAATTTTTTTGGTATTATTATTCATCATCTATTTTTAATAATTTGTTGATTATCAGGGGGTGTAATTTTTTTTACAAAGGTAACTATTAATTATTAATTGTTAATTATTAATTGTTGACTTTATTTCAACTTTCAACTTTATGAACTTTATAAACTTTCAACTATATTTCAGATATTCATATTTTTGATTACGCATTTGAGGAATAAAACCGGCTTCAGTTATTGCTTTTTGAATGCCTTTTGCATCAAAATTATAAGAAGCACCGGCAGCCGACACAACATTTTCTTCAATCATAATTGAGCCAAAATCGTTGGCACCTGCATGCAGACATAATTCACCAACGTCTTTGCCAACAGTTAACCACGATGCTTGAATGTTTTTTACATTTGGCAACATTATTCTGCTAATGGCAATTGTTTTAATATATTCTTCGGCTTTAACATTATTAACAACTCCGTATTTTTCGTTCAGCACAGTTCCTTTATCTTGAAAAGGCCATGGTATAAACGCAATAAATCCGGGAGCATTTTCAGGTTTCTCGCTTTGCACTTGTCTCACATAAGCAAGATGCTGAATTCGTTCGCGTTTAGTTTCAATATGACCAAACATCATGGTTGCCGATGTTAGCATGTTTAATTTATGAGCTTCGCGCATTACATCAAGCCATTGTTGTGTATTACACTTTACAGGCGATACAATTTTGCGAACTCTGTCTGATAATATTTCGGCTCCTGCTCCGGGTAGGCTGTCTAAACCAGCATCAAGTAATGCTTCAAGAATTTCGCGATATGATTTTTTATCTAATTTAGAGATGTGTACAATTTCTGCCGGACCCAAAGCATGTAATTTTAGGTTTGGAGATATTTTTTTTAATTCTCTAAAAAGATTACTGTAAAACTCGAGCCCTAATTCAGGATGTAATCCTCCTTGTAGCAGTAGTTGCTCACCACCTAATTTTTTTAGCTCTTCAATCTTTTTTTTGTATTCAGGCAAGCTTGTTATATATGCTTCTTTATCATTTTTGTTACGATAGAAATTACAAAATTTACAAGCGGAAATACAAACATTTGTTATGTTTACATTCCTGTCAATCAGCCATGTTACTTTATTGTCGGGTCTTATTTCTTTTCTTAACTCATCAGCAACTAACATAAGTTTGGCAATAGGAGCGTTTTCATACAAAAACAAACCTTCGTCAACAGTTAAAAATTCTTTCGATAAAGCTTTACTATATAATTTATCTAAATTCATTGAAATAATCTTTTATAATAAAATACAAAAATATTAAAAGATTGAATTATTACTAACAATATATTTTTTATTAACTTTACATTTTTAAAATAATTGAAAAAAATCATGGAAATTAAATTTATAAAAATAAATAAACTGCCTGAAAACAAATCAATTGTTTTCTTAATTAATAAAGATGCAGATCTTTCAAAATATAATTTTTCAAACACAGAATTAGATTATATTAAGAAAAAAATTAAATCGAACGAAAAGCATATTGTAATAAATAAATACACACATTTTGTTTATATACAATTAGTTGAAAGCAAGGGCGAGGCTTATAAAAGAAATGAAAATTTAAGAAAAGAAGCTCATAAGCTTTGTAAACATATTAAATCAAATAAAATTGATAATATTACAGTAGCAAATTTAAGTAATGACGAACAATCAATAGTTTCATTTGCCGAAGGATTGGCTCTGAGTAATTATGATTTTATTAAATATAAGAAGCCGGAAAAAGACAAAAACATATTCTTGAAAAATATAAATCTGTTTTGCGATAAGCTTAACAATAAGCAAGTTGAGCAATTACAAATAAGCACTGATGCAGTATATCTTACACGTGATTTAATAAATGAGCCTGTATCATTTTTAACATCAGTTCAGTTGGCTGCTGAGATACAAAAAGTTGGCAAGCAAGCAGGCTTTAGTGTTGAGGTTTTTAACAAAAAAAAGATTGAAAGTTTGCGTATGGGCGGTTTGCTAGCCGTTAACAAAGGTAGTATCGATCCTCCAACATTTTCGGTTTTAGAATGGAAACCCAAAAATGCAAAAAACAACAAACCAATTGTTCTTGTTGGAAAAGGAGTTGTATACGATACCGGAGGGTTGAGTTTGAAGCCAACAAATTATATGGATACCATGAAAAGCGACATGTCTGGAGCAGCTGCTGTTATTGGAACTTTTTATGCAATAGCAAAAGCAAAATTACCGGTTCATGTTGTTGGCTTAATTCCGGCAACCGACAACAGACCCGATGGAAATGCTTACACTCCGGGCGATGTTATCACAATGCACAATGGGTTAACTGTTGAGGTTTTAAACACTGATGCCGAAGGAAGAATGATTTTGGCAGATGCCTTGAGTTATGCACAACAATATAAACCCGAACTTGTATTTGACCTTGCTACCTTAACAGGAGCAGCAGCAGTAGCAATTGGTGCTTATGGAATTGTTGCTATGGGAACAGCAGATAAGAAGAAACTTGGAGTTTTAACAAAAAGTGGAAATAATGTTTATGAACGAATAGTAGAATTCCCTTTTTGGGAAGAATATGATGAATTATTAAAATCAGATATAGCAGATTTAAAAAATATTGGAGGACGCGATGCTGGAGCAATAACAGCAGGTAAATTTTTAGAACATTTTACCGATTATCCTTATATACATCTTGATATTGCAGGTCCTGCATTTATTCAAAAAGAAGACAGTTACAGAGGAAAAGGAGGAACCGGTGTTGGGGTGAGACTTCTTTTTGATTATTTTAAATCTATTATTTAATTAACAAGTTAATTTTTATTAAAATGGATAAACATAAAATAAGAGTTGGTATTTCACATGGAGATATTAATGGAGTAAGTTACGAAATTATTATTAAAGCATTATTAGATCATAGAATTTTTGAGTTTTGCACTCCAATTGTTTATGGTTCTTCAAAAGTTGCCGCATATCACCGTAAGGCGCTAAATATTAACAACTTTAGTTTAAATTCGATTTCAAAACCTGAAGATGCCAATATTAAAAGAGCAAATATTATTAATTGTGTAGACGATAATATTAAAGTTGAATTTGGCAAAAGCACAGAAGCTGCCGGTAAATCTTCATATGCTGCCCTTGAAAGAGCAACTCAGGATTTGAAAGATTCGAAAATTGATGTTTTACTTACTGCCCCAATAAATAAAAATAATATTCAATCAGAAAACTTTAATTTTCCTGGACACACTGAATATTTAAAAGACAAGTTTGAAGCAGAAGATGTTTTAATGATGTTGGTTAGCGATGTGATGAGGATTGGAGTTGTAACCGGTCATGTGCCTATTTCAAAAGTTCCCGAAAAAATTACTGAGGGGAATATTTTAAGAAGTTTGCGGTTAATGAACAAATCGTTAATTGAAGATTTTCGAATAAGGAAGCCAAAAATTGCAGTATTAGGGCTAAATCCACATGCAGGAGATAATGGCGTTATTGGAGAAGAAGAAAATAAGATTATTATACCAACAATAGCAAAAGCACGCAATGAAAATATTCTCGCAATTGGTCCATATCCGGCTGATGGGTTTTTTGGATCAAACAATTTTAAAGAATTTGATGCAATTTTAGCAATGTATCATGACCAAGGGCTAGCTCCTTTTAAAGCAATATCTTTCGACTCAGGAGTTAATTTTACTGCCGGCTTGCCTATTGTTCGAACATCGCCTGCTCACGGAACAGCTTATGATATTGTAGGTAAAAATATTGCTTCTCCAAGCTCATTCAGGCAAGCCTTATTTTTAGCTTGTGATATTTATAAAAACAGAAAAGAATATAAAAATTTAATTAAAAACTCAATAATTAATGATTCATCTCACAAATAATTTGGCATCTGTATTATTTCATTGAATAATTTATTGTTTTGGTATAATATTTTGATTATTAGTTATTTTTTATCGGTTTTTTTTTATAAATTAGCCTTCTAAATAGAAAACTATGAATTATAATTGGTCTGATAAAACAATTCTTATTGCCGAAGATATTGATGCAAATTTTTTATTTCTTGAAAAAATCCTGCAAGACACAAGAGTTAAAATAATACGTGCAATAAACGGTAAAGAAGCAATTGATATTTATAAAAATAATCAGAATATAGACCTTATTCTTATGGATATTCGCATGCCCGAAATTGATGGATTTGACGCTACAAAAGAAATTAAAAAGATTAATAATAATGTGCCAATTGTTGTAGAAACAGCTTACAATATTGAAAACGGGAAAAAAATGGGAAAAGAATCCGGTTGCGATGATTATATTGTAAAACCTATTAATATTAACAAATTAATTGCTGTAATAAATAAATTTATATAGATAAATAAAAATTTTATTTATACTAAAATAGCAGAAAAATAAACCTTCCGATATTTTTTATAAATTTTTGATATATCAATAACTTTCAAAGTTTTTTTGAAAATTTATTCTTATTTTCGCAATCTAAAAAATAGAAAGATGTACGAATATATTAAAGGCAGTTTGATTGAAATCGCTCCCACCTATGCAGTTGTTGAAACACACGGAGTTGGATATTTTATAAATATTTCACTTAATACTTATTCTAAATTATCAGAAAAAAAGGAGTGTTTATTATATCTGCATCAAACAATTAGAGAAGACGCTCATATTTTGTATGGATTTTTTGATAAAAAAGAAAGAGAGATTTTCGAGTTATTAATCTCTGTTTCAGGCATTGGACCTAATACTGCCAGAATGATGCTTTCATCATTATCATCTTTCGAAATAAAAGAAGCAATAACAAACAATAATGTAACACTTTTAAAAAGTATTAAAGGTATTGGTGCAAAGTCGGCACAAAGAATTATTATTGATTTAAAAGATAAATTAGGAAAATTTGACGAAACAGGTGAATTTTTAAGCTCTCAAAACAATACAAACAAAGATGAAGCGTTATCAGGATTAGTAATGTTAGGTTTTTCAAAAAATGCTGTTGAGAAAGTTCTTGATATAATTATTAGCGAAAATAATAATATAGAGATTGAAGACTTAATAAAGCAGGCATTGAAACGACTTTAATAAAATAAATACATTTAAGGTTTCTTGAGAAAATTATCTTTTAAAATATACACAATAATAGTAATAGTTCTTGTTTCAGCATTAACTCTGCTTAATTTTGAGGCAAAAGCTTATATTAATAACAATTTTCGATTGTGTTGTTTAATGGACTCTATTTTTTTCGATAGCGACACAACACAATTACAATACCCCTTTAAAGACGAAGCAAATCACCAGTATTTACCAACACGAAAACAATCAGGATTATATTTAAACACACCAACAAATATAAAAACAGAAATCAGATATAATCCCGAAACAAACCAGTATGAATTTACCAAAAAGATTGGGAGTTTTAATTATCGCCTACCCTCTTCAATGTCTCAAAAAGATTATTTGAAATATGATTTTGATAAATCGACGAGAGACTATTGGAAAGAAAAAGTACAGAGCGAAAATTTTGAACATCAAACATCATTAATTCCCAAATTACATGTTGGTGGCGAAGTTTTTCAAACAATTTTTGGAAGCAACACAATTGATATTAAACCAAGAGGTACAGCAGAATTGTCGTTTGGTTTAAATATGACAAAAACAGACAACCCGCTTTTAGCTGAAGAGTTAAGAAGTAACACGACATTTGATTTTAAAGAAAAAATCCAAATGAATGTTAAGGGTAAGATCGGCGACAATTTAGAACTTGGTGTTACCTATAACACAGAATCGAGCTTTGAATTTGATAATAAGATGAAGCTTAAGTATACGGGGAAAGAAGATGATATAATTCAAAAAATTGAAGCAGGAAACGTTTCTCTTCCTCTATCGGGTTCATTAATTACAGGTAGTCAAAGTTTGTTTGGAATTTTAACCGAGCTCAAATTTGGTAAGTTAAGTATTACATCTGTTTTCTCAAAACAAAATGGAGAAACATCAGTTATTGAAGTGCAGGGAGGAGCACAAAAAAGCACATTTGAAATATCCGCTTCTGATTATGATGCAAATCGACATTTTTTCTTGTCACAATATTTTAAAGAGCACTATAACGAAGCCTTAAAAAATCTTCCGGTAATTAGTTCAAGTGTTAATATTACTAAAATTGAAGTCTGGGTAACAAATAAATCGAGTAATTTTCAGAATTCAAGAAACATATTAGCTTTTATGGACCTTGGCGAAGATCAGAATCATATTTTTGCAAGTCCGTTTATTACCCAATCGGGAACAGACAATTTCCCTGATAATGAAATAAACACTCTATATGATATGATTGTTGACACATATTCAGACATAAGAGATATTAATAATGTGACTCAAATATTATCGCAATCTGATTTTGTAAATGCAAACTTTGTTGGCGGACAAGATTACGAAAAAATTGAAAATGCTCGTCCTTTATCGTCTTCCGAATATAGGATTAACGATAAATTAGGGTATATTTCATTAAACACCGCACTAAATGGCGACGAGGTTTTGGCTGTAGCTTTTGAATATACTGCAGGAGGAAAAACATATAAAGTTGGTGAGTTTTCAAACGAAGGTGTTGATGCACCAAAAACTCTTGTTTTAAAACTTTTAAAGGGAACATCTTTTAGTCCGCAACTTCCAACCTGGAACTTAATGATGAAGAACATCTACTCAATTGGTGCATATCAGGTTAATAGTAAAGATTTTAAGTTCGACGTTATGTTTAACGACGACGAAACAGGAGCTCCTGTTTATACCATACCTGCCGGAGATATTAATGGACAAAAATTATTGAGAGCTTTAAATTTAGATAATCTTAACACGCAATTAGAACCAACAAAAAACGGAGACGGTGTTTTCGATTTTATTGATGGTTATACTATTAATGCTTCAAATGGTAGAATTATTTTCCCTGTGTTAGAACCGTTTGGAGAATACCTTGAAGAAAAAATTAATAAACCCGACGAAGCAGCTAAATATGTTTTTAACGAATTATATGATTCGACCCAGAACATGGCACAACAAATGGCTGAGAAAGATAAATTTTTCCTTACCGGAGAATATCAATCATCGTCCAGCTCAGAAATTTCACTTAATGCAATTAGTGTTCCCGAAGGTTCGGTTGTTGTAACAGCCGGAGGAATGAAGCTTGTCGAAAATCAAGACTATACTGTTGATTATGCTATGGGTAGAGTGAAAATTATTAATCAGGGATTACTCGAATCAGGAACACCAATTAAAATATCGTTAGAAAGCAATTCAATGTTTAGTATTCAGACTAAACGTTTGATGGGGACACATCTTGATTATCGTTTTTCAGATAATTTTAATCTTGGAGCAACCATATTAAATTTAAATGAACATCCTTTAACTCAGAAAGTTAATATTGGCGAAGAACCAATATCCAATACGATCTGGGGATTTAACGGCTCTTTTCGTACCGATGCACCAATTCTTACACGATTAATTGATAAATTACCACTTATCGAAACAAAAGAGAAATCATCAATCTCAATTAGTGGGGAGTTTGCTCATTTAATACCGGGTCATTCGAAATCAATTAAAGGAAACGGAGAATCTTATATTGACGATTTTGAGGGAAGCAAATCAACTATCGACATTAAATCAATAGGAGGTTGGGTATTATCAAGTACTCCACAAGGACAGCCTTCACTTTTCCCCGAAGCAAATCTTAATAATGATGTTGCTTATGGTTTTAACAGAGCAAAATTGGCATGGTATTATGTCGACCCTTTATTCTCAAAAGGAGGAACGCCTGTCAGTACAGAGCAACAATCGAGTTTATATGTAAGACCAATATTTGAAAAAGAAATTTTTCCAAATAAACAGTCTCAAAATAATATTATTACAGAGATGCAAATTTTAAATCTTGCATATTATCCACAAGAAAAAGGCCCATATAATTTTGATGTGGATACGACTTCATATTCAAAAGGAATTGACGAAAACGGCTTGTTAAACGACCCTGAATCTCGTTGGGGTGGTATTATGCGTAAAATTACAACAAACGATTTCGAATCTGCTAATATTGAATATGTAGAATTTTGGGTAATGGATCCTTTTGCCGAAGACTCATTAAATAATATTCAAAGAGAAAATAACGATGCCGCTTTTTACATTAATCTTGGAAACATTTCGGAAGATGTGTTAAAAGATTCCAGAAAAAGTTTCGAAAACGGCTTGCCTACTTCTGATAATATCACAATGGTTGATACAACAAAATGGGGAAGAATTCCTCTTCAACAATCAATGGTAAATGCTTTTGATAACCAGTCAAATTCAAGACAATATCAGGATGTTGGAATAGACGGCTTAAACAGTGAAGATGAAAAAACATTTTATAACGGAGATGTTGTTGATTATTTGAACATCATTGAAAATAAATATGGGAAAAATTCTGAAGCATACGTAAAAGCTTATGAAGACCCATCAAGCGACGATTATCATTATTTTAGAGGTAAATATTACGATGATAAAAGTGCAAATATTCTAGAACGATACAAAGATTACAACAATTTAGAAGGCAATTCTCCTGCATCAGAACAATCAACAGAATCTTTCCCTACATCAGCAACAACATTGCCCGATGTTGAAGATATTAACCATGATAACACTTTAAGCGAATCGGAAAGTTATTTTCAATATAAAGTAAAATTAAACCCCGAAGACCTAAAAGTTGGTTATAATTATGTTACAGATGTTCAAAAAGCAAACGTAACTTTAAAAAACGGACAAAAAAGAACTGTTAATTGGTATCAGTTTAAAGTTCCAATACATTCACCGGATAAAATTATTGGTTCAATAAAAGATTTTAAGTCAATAAGGTTTATGAGAATGTTTATGAAAGGTTTTGACAAACCTTTAATTTTACGATTTGCAAAGTTAGAACTAGTAAGAGGTGAATGGCGAAAATATAATTATGTAATTAAAGAAGCCGATGAGGCTTTAGTTGAAGATAATGACTTGTCGTCAGCAGCATTCAACGTTGCCACAGTTAGTATTGAAGAGAATGGGAACAGACAACCAATTCCTTATGTTTTGCCTCCTGGTATTGACCGCGAAAGAGATGTTTCTAATGTTCAATTGCGTGAAATGAACGAACAATCAATTGTTTTAGAAGTAGATTCTTTGAGTGACGGTTATTCAAAAGCAGCCTACAAAAACACAAATATGGATGTTCGCGAATATAAAAAAATTCAAATGGAGGTTCATGCTGAGGCGTTTTCAGAAAATAAGATTTTAAACGATGGCGATTTATCAGTCTTTGTTCGATTGGGTTCCGATTTTCAGGAAAATTATTATGAATATGAAATACCCTTGGATGTTACTCCTCCGGGAACTACCGACAGAGAGGGTGTTTGGCCTGAAGAGAACCGTTTAGATGTTGAATTTGAATTATTTCTTAAAGTTAAGCAACTTAGAAATAACGAAATGAGAACAGCCGGCACAACAATTTCATTATCGTCAATTTATGAAATAGCCGATGGGAAAAACAGCTTAAGAATTAAAGGGAATCCTAATTTAAGTAATGTTCGTACAATAATGCTTGGCGTGCGAAATCCAAAACAAAAATTTAATTCTCTTGCTGATGATGGTGACGCTAAATCAGGAGAAATTTGGCTTGATGAACTCCGTTTAACAGATTTTAAAGAGCAAGGCGGTTGGGCTGCTAATGCCAGAATGACAGCTAAACTGGCTGATTTTGCAACAATCTCTATTGCAGGAAGCACACAAAAACCGGGTTTTGGAAGTATTGAGAAAAAAGTAAGTGAACGAAGCAAAGAAGATTCATATCAATATGATTTATCATCAAATTTTGAACTGGGTAAATTTTTTCCTAAAAAAGCACAGGTTCGAATTCCTATGTATGTAGGTTATTCCGAGAGCTTTATTAACCCCGAATATAATCCGCTTGATGCAGATATACCTTTAAAAGTAACCTTAGACGACCCTGCGTTATCTACTCAGGAAAAAGATTCAATAAAAAAGATATCGCAAACCTACACAAGACGAAAAAGTATAAATTTTACAAATGTTGGTATTAACAAATCGAAAGGGAAACCTAAATTTTACAGCGTATCTAACATTGGAGTAAGTTATTCGTATAGCGAGATGCTTTCGCGAAATATCAACACACAACATAATTTGCTTAAAAACCATTCGGGTTCAATTAATTATATCTTTAATAATTCTCCAAAAAACATTATGCCATTTAAGCAATCAAAATTATTTAGAGCACCGGCTTTTAAACTAATTAAAGATTTTAATTTTTATCTGGCACCATCCCAAATATCTTTCCGTACAAACATGAACAGGAAATATAATGAAGTGTTATTAAGAAATATTAATAATCTTGACCAAAAATTTGACCCTACTTTTGACAAACAATTTATCTGGAATCGTGTTTATAATATAAAATATAATCTTACAAAATCGTTAAAATTTGATTTCGCTGCTAATAACATTGCCCGTATTGATGAACCCGAAGGTTTAATTGATAAAGATCAAGATGGTTATGAAGCAAAAAGAGATACAATATTAAACGAAATAATGAATGGAGGTACAACTACAAATTACAACCATCGTTATAATTTATCTTACACCGTACCAATAAATAAAATACCTATGTTTAATTGGGTTTCTGTAACCGCCCGGTATTCTGCCACTTATGACTGGAGTCTGGGACCACAAACAATTGCAGATCATGATCTGGGTAACATAATTAAAAACTCAAACAGAAAACAAGCATCTGCACAATTAAATTTATTGAGTTTGTATAATAAGGTTGGATTCTTAAATAAAATAAATAAAAAATACAGAGGCACTAAACAAAGAAAAGAGAAAAAAGTAAAATATAAAGATGTAAAATATGAACGTACAAATGTTAAATTAAAAGCAGATGTACCCAAATCAATTTTACATAAGTTAAAAACCGAACAAATAAAAGTAAAAGCTTTTGACGAAAATAATAAGGCAATTAAGATTGAAAGTAAGATAATTAATGAAGACCGAGTAGCAATTACTTCCACAAAGGAATATAAAAATGTTAAAGTTATTGTAACCGGCAAAAAGGAAGTAAAAGACAATCCTATTGTTATTGCATTAGAGCATATTGCCAGAACACTTATGGCTGTTAAAAATGTTTCACTAAGCTATTCAGAGCAAAATGGAACCGTTTTACCGGGTTATAATCAAAACACAAAATTGCTTGGGCAAAATAAAGTTGGGACTGAGTTTGCTCCGGGATTTCCTTTTATTTTAGGTATTCAGGATAAAGATTTTGCAAGAAAAGCTATTGAGCAAAGTTGGTTAACAACAGATTCTATTTTAAACAGTCCTTATTTGATGACTTTTTCTAACACATTTTCTGTTAGGAGTTCAATTGAGCCAATTAATGGGTTGCGCATCGACATTAGTGGTAACAGAAATTTTTCTCGACGGTTATCAGAATATTATTATCCGGGCAAGAATAATTTCCGTGATGAAAATGGAAATATTACAGCTTATAATCCTATGACTTCGGGTAATTTCAGCATGACTTTTATTGCTCTTGGTACTGCTTTTGAAAAAGCCGGCAATGCTTCAAATAATTATTACTCAGCGGCATTTGAAAAATTTAAAAACATAAGATATACCATTGCAAACAGATTAGCTGTTGAACGAGATAAAAACGATCGTGATTATGATAATGTTGCAAATTCAGAAACCGGTTTCCCCGATGGTTATGGTCCAACTTCACAAGAAGTTATTATCCCTGCTTTTTTAGCTGCTTATGGTAATATTGGTGAAAACAATGTTACTCTTAAAACTTTCCCGTCATTATTAAGCATTAAACCTAATTGGCGAGTTAATTATGATGGCTTAACAAAAATTGAGTTTATTAAAAAATATTTCAAAACACTTACTCTTAGTCATTCTTATTCTTCAACTTTTAATATTGGAAGTTATACAGCAAATATAAATTTTGATGATACTGATGGAGATGGCTTTAGTAATATGAGAGATCAATTGCAAAATTTTGTCCCTAAAAATGATATATACAGCTTTACTCTCAGCGAACAATTTAGCCCGCTTATTAGTATTGACATGACCTGGAAAAACAATATTCTTACAAAACTTGAATATAAAAAGAATAGAAACCTCACAATGAGCTTGCAAAACAAACAATTAACCGAACTTATTGGAAAAGAAATAGTTGCGGGTACAGGTTATCGTTTTAATAATGTAAAAATAATAGTTAACACCGGAGGACGAAAAAAAGTTTATGACAGCGACTTAAATCTTCGATTAGATTTTTCATTGAGAGACAATATTACTATTACTCGAAAATTAGTAGAAGACCAAAATACACCAACAGCCGGACAAAAAACCATTTCATTAAAATTTACTGCTGATTATGTTTTAAGCAAGAACCTCACAGTAAGAGCCTTCTTCGACACAATTACAAACGACCCTAAAATATCCCAATCATATAAAAATACAAACAGCAATATTGGGTTTAGCTTAAGATACACTTTAACAGATTAGTATTTAGGTTGTTACACTAACAAATAAAATATATTTTATGTCAAATATTTTTTAGTAATATATCTTACCGGATAAAAAGAAGCAAACGAGCCAATAAGAAATACAATTATTATAGTATTAATAAAATCTAAAAAATTCATCTTAACAGGATAGGAACTAATAATAAAAGAACCGCCCTGCAATTTAATAAATCCATACTCTTGTTGAAGCCAGCAAAGAATAAAACCAATAAAAATCCCTATAATTGCACCTATTAATGATATCATAATACCTTCAAAAAAGAATATTTTTCTAATAGCTTTTAAATCTAAGCCCATGCTGCTCAATGTTGTTAAATCATCTTTTTTGTCAATTATCAGCATGGTGAGCGATGCAATTATATTAAACGATGCTATTATTAAAATAAAAGATAATATTAAGTAAATAACCAATTTCTCCGATTTCATCATTTTATAGAGAAATTCATGTTGTTCGTAACGATTTTTAACCGTAAAATTATTACTTAATATCTCATTAATTTTGTTTTTGATGTTTTCGGAATCAGTGTTTTTATCTAATTTTATTTCAATAGCACTAAGCTCGGTGTCTTTATATTCAAGTATTTCGCGTGCAAATCGAATTGGTACAATAATAAATTTAGAATCAATATCTTGTTGAATAGAAAAAAAACCTGTAGGATAGATATAATCTTTATTAAAAGCATTGTTTGGGTTTAAAGTAGATTTGGCAGATCTGCGAGGAGCAAAAATTTGTATTGGATCAACAAAATTTAAACCTAGTGATAAGTAATATGCTACACCTTGACCTACAACAGTAAAATTTCTGTCATTCTGTTTTAACAAGAATCTCCCTTGAGTAATCATTGTATCAACACCCGAAACTTTAATATAGTTGTCGTCAACTCCCTTTAAAACTGCAGGATATAATTTTTTGCCATATTTAAGCAAAGTGTTTTCTTCAATAATTTCTGTGTAAAAAGCAACCCCCTCAATGTTTTTAATTTTATTTATCGAAACACTATCAATCGAAAATGTTTTACCTTCTACAACAGTAATTTTTAAATCCGGGTCAAAACTGCTGAATAATGATTTTATTAACCCATCAAAGCCATTAAAAACAGAGAGTACAACAATTAAAGCCATTGAACCCACAGCAACACCCAAAACAGAAACAGCTGAAATAATATTTATTATATTCAGTTTCTTTTTTGAAAATAAATAACGTTTCGATATATAAAAAGAGAAATTCATTAACTTAATAAACCTTCGATATTTTCAATATAATCAAGTGAATCATCAACATAGAAAATCAATTCAGGAACAATCCTAAGCTGATTTTTTACACGCTCAGCTAATTTGTAGCGAATGCTTTTTTTGTTTTTGTTAATTAAAGCAAAAACATCAATATCTTTGTTAGTTGAAAATATGCTTACATATACTTTTGCAACAGATAAATCAGCGCTTACTCTTACAATTGTAACAGAAACCAAAGCTCCTTTAAAAAGAGTTAATCCTTCTTTTTGAAAAATATCACTTAAATCTCTTTGAAGCAATCGGGAAATTTTATCTTGTCGGGAAGATGTCATAGGTGTAAATTTAAATAATTAATAGGGTCAAAAGTAATAAACATATTGAAATAAGTAAAATAAAATTTATTAGCAGAGACGCTCTTTAACCCGAAAAATTCACAATTTTTCTACGCTTTAGAATTACCAACAAATTAGGAATATTGATTATTGTGTGTTGAATGCCGAATGGTCGGCACAAGTTATTGAATATTTTATATAACTACAGTATTCGAACAAATACTTACAATCCATTAATAATCAGTTATGGTTCAAGAGATCTAAAATTTATGCATAATTCACCCGAATTTTAAAGTGAGCCCCCTCTCCCTGTCGGGTCTCTACCAAAACCAGTGAGATGACCTTAGCCGAAATAGTTTGTATTATAGAGTTTTGTTAAGCTTCTTTTCATTTACTTTTGGCTTGAACCAAAAGTAACAAAAGTTCAAGACTGCAAAGCAATTTCTTGTTTTCTACACTCTACT
>Ga0164318_10002012_pt1 | contig 18594 bp, 24 predicted proteins | sample GuaBasSedimGuay9_FD_113734 | JGI IMG/M metagenome (GOLD analysis project Ga0164318, IMG submission 113734) | Subseafloor sediment microbial communities from Guaymas Basin, Gulf of California, Mexico - Guay9, Core 4571-4, 0-3 cm | ecosystem: Environmental > Aquatic > Marine > Hydrothermal vents... | reverse complement strand
GTTTAAGGGGAGATACTAACATAGATGCTGTTATTGATGCCGCAAGAAAAGGTGCTAGAATGGGTTCTAAAAGAGGATTTCCATACCCTGCTGCCTCTGTCGAAAAAAGAATTGAATTGGCTCTAGAAATTGCTGGAAAAACTAATAACGGCTTTAAAGCAGCATTGGCACTTTATGACTATATTGGTGCCGGTGTTGCCTCTAATGAGGCAATTCCAACTGCCTTGGCTCTCTTTTATATATCAAACGGAGATCCCATGACTGCTATAAAATATGCAACTAACATAGGTGGCGATGCAGATACCATTGCGTCGATAACTGGTGCCATCTGCGGAGCTTTTAAAGGTATAAATGCTTTTCCTAGAAGGTTTATTGAAAAAATAGAAGAAGTAAACAAATTAAATCTAAAATCAATTGCTGATAAACTTATTGAAATAGCAAAAGGAGGTTAACAATGCTAGACGTCATTGCTATTGGTGATTGTGTTGTCGATCTCATAATCAAAATCCCCTCACTACCAGTTAAGAATGAGGATGTAATTACTACTGAAAGCTTTACTCGCCAAGGAGGAGGTATGTGCAATTTTCTCATAATGGCTGCTAGGTTAGGCCTTAAAGCAGGAGTTATCGATAGACTCGGAGATGACTATCATGGAAAATTCATATCGGAAATTTTTAAAAAAGAAGGGATTGACGTATCACATTTGCACTTTGCTCAAGGAGAGAACACAACACAAGTTTTCGTGCTGGTTGACGATAAAGGCCAACACGCATTTATTGGTGTCTTAGGCTCTGGAATGAAACTATCCGAGCAAGATATTGCTGACGATTATATTAAACAATCTCGCTGCTTATATACGTGTGGCTACACTCTTTTTTCGAATAAAGCACGAAACGCTACCATAAAGGCCCTTAAAATTGCCAACAAAAGTGATATACTGACATTTTTTGACCCGGGACCTGCAACTTTCTCTGTAGACAAGGAGGTATTATATAAGATAATAGAAGAACACACCGATTATTTAATCTTAAACTCAGATGAATTAACTGCACTAACCAATGTCAAAAATATTCCTGATGCATGTAGAAAAGTTACTGTTGGTAGATGCAAAACTGTTATTGTCAAAACAGGCGCCGAGGGGTGTGTTACATATTCTCAGGGAAAAATAGAAAAAATCCCAGGTTTTAAGGTAAAGGTTGTTGACACAACTGGCGCTGGTGATTCATTTAACGCCGCCTTCATCTACGGCATGTTAAAAGACTTAGGTATTAGAAAGGCTGCTATAATTGCAAATGCTACGGGAGCAGCAAAGGTGCAAAAACTTGGTGCAGGATTAAATGTCCCGTATAAGGAGGATGTACAAGCAATTCTGGATGAACTTAATATGAGACTCTTGTAGCATCGTCTCTTTTTTTTTTGCAACTTCGATTGCCGCGTTGATAAAATCAATAACCACTAGATGAGCATAACTAATTAATCTAGATCCATCAGATAAGGAAGCTCTAAAGCTACTAAAAAGATTCACGAAAATCACAAGAGATAATTTAAAAGCTAATTGATACAAGTACATTCATTCGATAACATTAAGATATCAGATTAGTATATTAAAAGTAGAGGTGTAATATCCTGAAACTAACACGCTTAGAAAGCAAGCTTAGAGAAATCCCCGCCTACTCTGAAGAGTTAGGATTGAATATTCATAGCCCCAGAGACCGATTTCTGTGGTTCATTGCATCAATGCTTTTTGCCAAGAGAATTTCCGTGGAAATTGCAAAGAGAACCTTTAGAATAATTTATGAAGAAGAATTAGATACGCCCGAGAAAATTTTGAATGCTGGCTGGGATAAACTTGTGGAGATATTGGATATCGGTGGCTATGTACGGTATGATTTTTCAACTGCCACAAACATATTAAAAAGTATGAAATTACTGAAAAGAAAGTACAACGGTGATTTAGAAAAATTACATGAATTGGCATTGGACTCAAATGACTTGGAGAGAAGATTAATGGAGTTCAGAGGCTTTGGACCTACTGCTGTGAATATTTTTCTGAGAGAACTTAGAGGAATTTGGCCGAAGGCAGACCCAAAGCCATCCCGCTTTGCAATTAAAGTTGCCGAACGTCTAAAAATCGAAAATACTATGGTGAAGAAATACGAATCCCAACTTGTCAGAATCTACATAGAGTTCTGCAAGAAAAATAAATGTGCAAGTTGCCCAGTAAGTGAATTCTGTAACAGGATGGCCTAACCATTATCTTCTCTCTTGTAAATTAATCTATACCATCATTTCCCCTATTTTGTCACTAGTTTAAAATCTGCTGCTTTTTAAACATAATGAGCACACATTATGTAATCTTTCATTCATATTCCATTAAGTGACTTGAAAGTGAGTAATCTGAAGATTATGAAAATAACTAACTCATGTTAAATATGCTACCCGTTATTCTTTCAGTTCCATTAATATTTTTTCAAACTTTAAGTTTGAGGGTGGGGTATATCTCTCTTTACAACCTCCCAAATTCTTTCAATTTTAACTCCAAAGTATGTATGTATAACTTTATCTCTCATTCCAGCAATACTCCTCCAAGGGATATCGGGGTACTTCTCTCTTATCTCCCTAGGTATATTTTTAGCAGCCTCGCCTATTATTTCTATAGCTCTGATAACCGCATATACAGTTCAGATATCTTTAACAAACTCCTTATATGACATGTTCTTTGTGAAATCCATAGCATTGGTCATTGCATCTATAATGTCTTCTACATAATCACCAATCTTCCTCTTCACAGGTATATAACTTCACTTAGTATTTGCTTGCCAATCCTTGGTTTTAATGCCGATTTTTCAACCAAATCAACCTTTACTCCAAGTAAATCGCTGAGATAATTTTCCAATTCAACAAAGTCTAAAAGACTAATCTTTGCATGAGATTCAAATTCTACTAAAATATCAATATCACTACTTTCCTTAGCTTCCCCTCTTAAATAAGATCCAAATATTCCAATTTCCTTAATTCTATACTTCTCTTTGAGTTCCTTCTCATGCTCTTTAAGAATTCTCTTTATCTCATCAAGTGTTTTCCTCATAGTCATCACTTATTATTTTATTCCCAACCAAGCTTAAATCTTCTCAAAACGATAATTTACACTTGAAATATTATACATGGGAGAAAGAATTGCGATATGGGTGTTTCAGAGCAAAAATGACTTGTTCTTCGTGAACAAGTACTTGGATTTAGGGTATTTCTAGCTAATTTTTAGATTATTTAAACGAGAATTTATCAGCTTAATCACCATATAACACGTTTATTAAAATGAGTATTTGATGTTGTGTAAGAAGTATGGCATATATTATAGAGGAAACAATAAATGGTGTTACAATATGTGCTGGATAAAGCTAATATTGTTTCACAGGAAAACATCCCGAACTATGATTTATGAGTCAAAAGAAAAAGGCGAGACTATCATTCAGCTCAATATGAGCAATTTCGCAATAGAAAGAATACTCAATAATAATGGAAAGCCAACAATCATTACACTAGGCAAAGTGATGACATCGGTAGAATCAACGGGCTTTGGAAAAGTTCAAGTATTGGTGTCATTAGGACAAAATTGTACTATTTCTAAACTTCACTTAAAGATGCCCTTTGATATCTTAAAACGATTACCCCTTGAAGGAGCCATTGCACCAGAAAATGTAACTTGGAGATTAAACAACCAAAGATAAGTAGAAATGAATGAAAAATAGTATAATGCACATATGTCACTCTCAAAAAATCTTTATTTTTCTTTTTCCCAATATATTTCTTATTTTTAGCTCATTTACTGGTTAAGTTAAGTAATTTAGAAGACATACTATGTGGTTGAATGCTGATTTAACATGTTCTTTACTTGCATCCCTGATTATATCGACGATTTCATCTCCTCTTGCTACTTGCTTTGCCTCCGAATATTTTGAAATTTCTTGATGGCCTATTTTATCTTCTAACAACATTAACTTAACTACATGGTCCTCAATGCAATGCTTTGTAAATTTAAATTCTTTAATACCATTCACAGCTATAATCGATGGCAAAACTCTATTATCAGTCTTAATCTGAAATTTAAACACATGATTGCATTCGGCTAAAGATTGTAGCCCAGTAACCACTAACTCCTTGGATCTTAAGCTATCAATAATACTCTTGACTCTATCCGTAAAATCCATAGTTTCAGCATTCACCAAAACGGATAAGTTTTTCAATTTCCTTGATATTCTGGCAAGTAATGCCATTGCGCCAGTTAGTGATGGTACCATATCGATACCTTCACAGTCTGTCAAACCTAAAACTATCTTAATGTCAATACCTAATTTTTCAATTATTGCCTTAACAACCTCAACCTCTGTTTTTCCCTCACATAGCAGTATAGCGTCAAGCCTCTTAAATTTATTAAAAACTAATTTGCTGAATGACTCTTCACTTGGCTTTAACTGTATAAGCATTATACCACGTCCAGAAACCTCGGATCTAAACCAAGTTTCAATAACGTATCAACATCGACGTGCTCCATAGACCTTACATCAACGAAACCGTCAGTATCCCGTTCAAGAAAGAATATTTTTAGTCCTAGTCCGATATCATCACAAAGCTTATGAATGATTTTAAGGAATTCAACACTATGCGTAGACATGAATAACTGAAGTTTCCTTTCTTTAGCTGCTCTTAAAACGAAATCCATAACTGTTTTAAGGCCTCCAGGATGCTGATGAGTTTCTGGCTCCTCCATTAAAACTGCTGTATTATTTAATGTGAGCAATATAGAAGCCATTAAAATGGCATTTCTTGCGCCATCACCAAGATCATCAACCCTAACAGTCGTTTTAGAAAGCTTCAGTGCAAGAACCTTATCGCCACCTATAGGCATATATGTAATATCTTCAGCATCGGCCTCAAAGCCCTCCCTCACCATCTTAGTTATAAGTCTGTCTAATCTCTTAGCTAAAATCTTAGACCAAGCAACATCTTCAACTTGTTTGGGGTTTGCTAAAATTCTTGAATCAATAAGAACTACTTTCTCAAGAAAATTAATAGTGTCTGCATACCATCTAACAAATTTACTTCGAAGGTTTTCAAAACCAAAACTTTTTTTTTTTCTTGAAAGAAGACTATTATCGGAATAACTGTAATAATCGTATTTCCATGAAGGATATTCTGATAAAATTTTTTTTGGTATGGATAACCATACACGACCTTTATCATCAAAATGTATTAATTTAAAGCCGAATTTGTTTTTATTTGTAAATATAAACTTCAGGTCAATATCTTTAACAGTATCCATTAAGAACCATAACACATCTCTAGACCTTGACCAATCCCCTCTATCTGTTCTTCTCGAGATAACGTAACTGATCTTATTTTTGCCATGTAATTCATCAGTAGGGTTTATCCCTGCTGAAGCCAAGTATATGGATTCTAGGATCGTTGATTTTCCAGAACCATTTCTGCCTATTAACACATTAACGTCAGTGAATCCACTTATTGAACATTCCAGAATACCCCTAAAATTTCTAATAGCTATAGACTCTATAAACATATGTTATAACAACCTCCATAATCTTTTACTCATAAACCCACATATATATTTATTATTCTCAACAGAAGAAAGTATTCAACTTAAGTCCCATTTAGAAGAAGAGTTTATGTAATAAAAAGTATTTTGGCAAGTTAACAAGTTAACTAATAATAACAACTTAACATATATCTATATCATTTTAGTGAAAGATTTCATTAACATTAAAATCCACTAAAAAATTATTACAAACACAACAAAAATTGGTGATCTTAATGTCTGAAGTAACATTATCTGAGATACTGAAGGAGATACGAGAACTAAAGAAAAAAGTCGAGAGGCTTGAAAACCTAGTTCGAGAAAAATTAATCGTAGTAGATAGCCCTCTCCCAGATGAAATTGAAGCAATAGAAAACTATGAGCAAGCAAAAAAATCCGGCACTGTCAAGTTTGTTAAACTCGAAGACATTCAAGGATAATGGTTTTTATACACTAGTATACTTTTCCAGAAATTAATATGACTCTATTTTGAAGAATTTCACTTTTGCAATTCTTTTAAAGTCTTTTACATTTCTCGTGACCAGTGTAAAGTTATATTTTATAGCAGTTGAAGCTATCAAAACATCAGCTAGATCTATTTGCTGACCCTTCATCATTAGTTCTGCATCTACCTCAGCAGCAAGCTTTGCAATTACATAATCGATTGGAATAACCTCAAAGTACGATAATTCCCTCTCGGCTGCTCTTAATTTTTTATCTAACAACGCTTTATCTTTCGAGAATAGATAAAATATACCTCTAAGATATTCTTGTACTGTTATAACTGAAATTGCTTTTAGAGATGGCTCATCTATTTCCTTTGCCTTACTAACGGCACCTGAATCTGCGTTTATTAAGTCGATAATGAACGTCGTATCAAATAGCCACATTGAAATTCAACTCTCTTGCATTTTTCTTATTAATTGTTCTTTTCTTTGAAGCTCTGACTTCTTTAATTGATTGAAACGCCGTTCAACAATCGCCCATTCTTCCTTAGTAATAGTTTTTGTTCCAATAAGGTCGGTAAGCCTACCACCTCGCTTCAAGACTCTCTTAATAGTATCACTAAAGCTTTCCCCAGGCAATTTAAATTTCTTCAGTAATTCATAAACCTCATCCGAAACAGCTATAGTTTTTGCCACTTGTACCACCGAATTACATATATATATCAATATATAAATAATTTTTGCGTTCAAAAAGAGAAGAGGCACTTGTTAAAAGTTAGTGATAATTTCTGTAGCGTGCATTTTTGCACTTTTACGTGATGCGTTTGATGGCCATGTTACGGTACGCGTCACCACGAGAGTAATGTCAACACCTGATTCAATAATTGATATTCGATTTTCATCACTAACCTTTAGCCAAGCACCAATGAATCTTGATTAGTAAAATTATTAATAGAAGTTCTGGATTAAATATATAATAGATAAAAATTAACATAAATAAAAATTAACTAAAGATATTGGAAACTGTGTTCATATATATTTCTATTAGTAACTTGCATTCATGAAGGTGAACAGTTTGAAAATTAAGCTAGATGCTTTAGAAGATATTATAAGCAAAACTGTTTATGAATGGAGAGAGATTTATCTAAAAGAGATTAAATATGGACCATCAAGAAACCAAGTTATAACTAAACCTCGTCTTGACCATTTTTTTATAACAGAAAGGCCTTTTTTTAGTAGTATTGATTTAGAGGACTCCTATTACATGACTAATCTTAGAGCTATTGAATATGCCGCTTTAAAGTATAATCTGTCCTCGAAGATAGTCATTATGAGACTTTCAGGATATAATCTTGGAAAAATAATGGTTAAAAAAGGAATAGTTCGTAGCATTGACGATATACAAATAGCTCTTGTTTTGTATAAAGTGGGTTTAGTGGATGTGATCAAAGAGTCTTTTAATGTAATGAAAATCAACATATATGAATGCATAAGCTGCTACAACATACCTAATGTTGGAAAAGCTATGTGTGACTATGAGGCAGGAATTTTACAGGGAATCCTAACAGAACTTTATGGTAGTAATACTGTTAAGGAGAAATATTGTTGGGGACTTGGAAATTCGTTTTGTGGATTCGAAGTGTACTTTGAGTAGGCTAATAGCAATTTGGTGGTGATATGCCTAAAAAGACACTTTTTGTTTCACCATCAAATAAATGTGAGGGCAAATGTACCTATTGCTCACTAGTAGATTCGAGCAAGCAAGAAAGGTTCTTACCTGTCGGGGCTATAGAGCGACTAGAGGAGATATTAAAAAATTTTAGATTTGATGAATCCATTATTTTATGTACAAAACCTCTCCATCATCCTCAACTTTCCTTGATAATTGATCTATTACAGAATTTTTCAAGGAAGGTTTATCTTTTCACAGCCATAAACTCTCTTGCTAATACACTAGACAAATCTGTGTTTGAGAATATTGATGAATTGGTTCTTATAGTTTTTAATGCAGAACTTGTAAGCCTTTTTGAAAAACAAATAAAGGCGATAATATCACAAGGCATAGAAAACATTACTCTTTATTATACTGTTATTGGTGCAATAAAAGACATAAGTGGAGTTTTCTCATTAATACCTATTTGTAGATCTTATGGTTTATCGCTTAGAGTGGGCGAGCCGCCGTTTTCTAAATACGTAAACGTAAATCCTATTGAGCTGCTGAGAGGACAACGAAACGCAGAGTTTTGTCTTAGATATGGTACACTTTATGGTTATTATGCCACGAAAGCATTCATAGATGGTTATCCAGTGACCTTGCTGGCTAAACCACTTGAAGCTATGTGCAGAATGTTATACGTTGATGCCTATGGTAGAGTGGGAAAGTGCCCACTACACAATGTAAAGATAAATTATGAAGAAGTAGATGAACATATTGTAAGAAAGCTTATATTTTCAAAGTGTACAAACAGCCATTCTACATTAGAGTTCATACCTATAGCTAATGTCTCACTTATGATAGGCGATAAGAAAGAAATACCTCACGATGTGCTTATGTTGCTGGAAGTTATCGAACAGCTTAAATCCTTTAGAGCCGCATGCTCTGCTTTAGGCCTCTCTACATCCACTTATACAGAGAAAATTAAAAGTATAGAATATACACTAGGCTTTAAACTATTAACTTCAGAAAGGGGTGGTAAAATTAGAGGGAGAACGGTTCTAACAGACAAAGGGAAGTATATTTTGCAATTATACAAAAAGGCTTATGAGAACATAAATAAATGTCTTTATCGAAATATGCACACATGATTTCTGGTTCGTTTTCGAAAAATATGCATCTTAGATGCATATAGTTAACTATTTTTTGATTAACGGAACGCTTATTTAAACTAATAAGTAATATTATTAAAAGGAATACAAAGATAAATTGGAGGATACTACAATGGAGTATAAAGGTGCAGAACTCGTTATTCTCATAGATCCTGAACGCTGTACGGGTTGTCGGTCTTGTGAAATAGCTTGCGCTGTTGAACATTCAGTATCAAAAAACATATATGGCGCAATTACAGAAAAGCCTAAACCAAAACCCCGAATTACTGTATTACCCGTATCTAATTTTACTGTTCCTATGAGATGCCAACATTGTAAAGATGCCCCCTGTATGGCCGTATGCCCAACGCAAGCACTCCAGCGTACAGATGAGGGATTTGTAGTTTTAAACTCGGAGAAATGTATAGGATGCTTAATGTGCACGTTTGCTTGTCCGTTTGGCCATCCAAGATATGAAGAGGCTTACAAGTCTGTAATTAAGTGTGATTTCTGTGTAGATAGAATAAGAGATGGGCGGGAGCCTGCTTGTGTTGAGGCTTGTCCGACTGAAGCACTTAAGTTCGGGACTTTAGACGAATTAATGAAACGTGTAGCGAAGGAGAAGGCTCAGCAGCTTCTTACGGGACTAGCAGCAGCACCAGGTAAAATTCTAGTTTTACCAGGACTCAAGGAGGTTAAAGTGAAGGAAGCACCGCCAATTAAACCTTCTGATGTTGTTTCTAAATATTCGCGTGTGAGGTGGTTTTAATGTCCTCTGTAGGGTATAAAAAATACAAGCTTTTGGCTAAAGGGATTTCTATAACCCCTGGCGTTCCTGATCTTATTGAAAAGGCAGAAGAAGATGGAGTTGAGACAGCATGGCATAGATTTTTCAAACAGCAACCACAATGTGGCTTTGGTTTACTTGGTGTGTGTTGTAGAAATTGCAATATGGGTCCATGCCGTATAGATCCTTTTGGAACTGGGCCAACTAGAGGGACCTGTGGGGCTACCGCAGATACTATAGTGGCCAGGAATATTTTAAGAATGATAGCCGCTGGGGCAGCAGCACATAGCGATCACGCTAGAGATATATGGCATGTTTTTCACTTAGCAGCCAATAAGACCAAATATTATGAAATTAAGGACTCTGATAAACTTAGAGCATTGGCAACAGCACTCGGTATAAAAGCTGAAGGGAAAAAGATTCTCGATTTGGCCAAAGAAGTGGCTGAAGTGCTTTCGCATGAATTTGGAAAACCTGATGACAAGCCATTAAAAATGTTAATGGCCCTCTCTCCAAAGAAAAGAATAAATGTATGGGAAAAGTTAGGTGTACTGCCCAGAGCAATTGATAGAGAAGTAACAGAATGCATGCACAGAACACATGTGGGTGTAGATGCAGATCCAGCAAGTTTACTACTACACGGCGTGAGAACAAGTTTAGCAGACGGTTGGTCTGGCTCAATGATGGCAACTTATCTCAGTGACATACTATTTGGCACACCTAAACCCATAAAATTCACCGCAAACTTAGGCGTTCTTAAGGAAGATATGGTTAACATAATTGTTCATGGCCACAATCCTGTACTATCCATGAAAATAACTGAAATTGCACAATCAGAAAAAATGCAAAAATTAGCAGAAAAATATGGTGCAAAAGGAGTTAATGTAGCAGGAATGTGTTGTACTGGCAATGAAGTGTTAATGAGGTGAGGTATTCCTGCTGCTGGAAATATGCTAATGCAAGAACTTGCCATAGTCACTGGAGCCGTCGAGGCTATGATTGTGGATTATCAGTGTGTTATGCCAGCTATTGTTGATGTGGCTGGATGCTATCATACAAAAATTATAACTACAGAGCCTAAAATGCATATTCCAGGAGCTTTGCATATAGAATTTGAACCTGAAAGAGCTGATGAAATTGCTGAGAAGATTGTATCAACGGCAATTGAGAACTATCAAAACAGAAGAACTGAAAAGATCAAAATTCCAGAACATAAAATGGAGGCCATGGCTGGATTTAGTGTCGAGGCAATAGTAAATGCACTTGGAGGTACACTTGAACCTCTACTCAATGCTGTAAAGGATGGAACAATTAAAGGTATTGTAGGTGTAGTAGGGTGTGTTAATCCAAAAGTTAAACACAACCATAGCCATATACTTCTAACTAAGAAGCTCATAGCCAATGATATATTAGTAGTCGGAACTGGATGCTGGGCTTTGGCAGCTGCGATGCATGGACTACTATCACCCGATGCTACCAAAGAAGCAGGCCCTGGTGTCAGGAAAATATGTGAAGCACTAAAGATTCCACCATGCTTGCACATGGGTAGCTGTGTTGATTGTTCAAGGATTCTCATAGCATTAGGTGCTATTGCTGATGCCTTGGGAGTAGACATCCCAGATCTACCAGCTGCTGGTTCTGCTCCAGAATGGATGAGCGAAAAAGCTGTTAGCATAGGAACCTATTTTGTAGCTAGTGGTGTATTTACTCACTTGGGCACAATTCCTCCTGTACTAGGAAGTCCTGTGGTAACTAAACTGTTAACAGAGGATATTGAGGACCTCATTGGCGGAAAGTTCTATGTAGAGCCAGACCCAGAAAAAGCAGCAGATACAATAATTGAAGTGATTATGGCGAAGAGGAAGAAGCTCGGTTTACCACTCTAATCTAAAATTTTTATTTTATTTTTTCACTTTATATTTTATTTGTTTGTGCATGAGGTGAACTGTAAATATGAAAATAATAGTTACTGGAAAAGGTGGTGTTGGAAAAACATCGATAACTGCAGTTTTGTCGCATGTATTATCCTCTAATGGATATTCTGTACTGGCAATTGATACGGATTCTGTTCCAAATCTTGTTCAAAGCTTAGGTGTGCCTTACGATAAGGCATCAAAAATAGTCCCTTTGACAAAGAACGATAAACTTGTTGAAGAAAGAACTGGGGCTAGGCCTGGTGAGAGTTGGGGCGTTCTTTTTTCATTGACCCCAAAAGTTGATGACTTAGTGGATAATTATGGCATTACGATTTATGACAATTTGAGAGCACTTGTTATAGGAAGCATTGATTCAAGTAAAGAAGGATGTCTTTGTCCTGCTATTGCTCTTGCAAAAGCACTCTTACGATATTTATTATTAAAGAGAAATGAGGTTGTTATAGTGGACTCTGAGGCAGGTGCTGAGGTTTTTGGTAGAGGTTTAGCTGAGAAATTTGACTTAATGCTAGGCGTTTGTGAGCCAACATTGAAATCAATGGAAATTGCGAAGAAACTTATTAGAATGGCAAAGGAGCTTGACATAAAAAAGAATTTGCTTGTCATAAATAAAGTTACAGATGTAAGTGATGTGTTGTCGCTCTATAAACGGGTATTTAATGATGAGAGTGTACAATATCATATAGTGAGATTAGATAAGCAGCTATACGATCTAGAGGTAAAAGGGTTAGGTGTTGATAAATTAAAACCCGATAGTATTATTTTTCAAGATGTTACTGGGCTCTTTAAGACAATCTCTTATTTACAAAAGTTGAAGGTGTGAGATATGTGTGAGTCTGATGTTTATATTGTTGAGAATAATAAGGAGAAAGTCCTTTTAAATGAAGTTTCAAGTCTGAAACTGGAAAATAATACTGTTTGGCTTCAAAATATCTATGGAGAGAAGAAGAAGGTAGAGGGCGTAAAAAGAATAATAGTCAATTTCATTGAACATAAAGCACTAATTGAGATATAAACCCTTCAGGAGGGTGATAAATGATATTTACACCATATCATTTCATTTTATCTGTACTAGGGTTATTTGCTATGGGCTTCGTCTGTCTATCTCTCTCGAAATTTACAAGATTGACATGTGTGATAGCTATAGTTTCACTAATTACAGTTCTGACTCTGAATATTTTGATTTACCCAGATATAATTATGAATAGAACCTTTTTTGAGTATTCTTTAGCTGGCCTTTCTTTGTTGGAAATCCGATTTGACTCGTTGTCTTATTTTTTCTCTATTTTAGTTTCTCTAATCGGATTCTTGTGTATCTTATATTCTTATGGTTATTTGGCACATGAAAAATCTATTGGGCGTTATTATTTCTGGATGTTATCTTTTGTAGGCTCTATGATTCTACTTGTATCAGCAAATGGAATACTGTTGCTAATATTAAGTTGGGAGCTAACAAGTTTATGTTCTTATAGTTTAATATCTTTCTGGAATGAGCAGAAAGAATCCCTCCGAGGAGCATATAAGACGATAATTATAACTGAGGCAGGATCTACTATATTAATAGTTGGATTTGCTCTACTATCGTATACTACTGGTAGCGTATTACTTCATGAAATGATATTAAACTACGCAGGGGCATCTAACAGTATTCTCTCGACAATACTCTTCATCGCATTTTTCACAGCAATAATAACAAAGTCTGTTCAGTTTCCATTTTACATATGGCTCCCAGACGCAATGAATGCACCAACACCAGTAAGTGCACTTTTACATGCAGCAACTATGGTTAAAGCCGGAGTTTATCTGCTAATTCGATTATGGCCGTTATTTATACTTTTTGCTCTCCCATGGCAACCAGTAGTATTAATCATAGGGATAATAACAATACTTGTTAGCGTCTTTTATATGCTGATTCAAAATGATTTAAAGAGATTTTTAGCCTACAGCACTATAAGTCATATTGGTTACATGGTTACGGCTGTTGGGATAGGAACACCGTTTGGAGTATTAGTTGCACTATTTCATCTCTTTAATCATGCTATAATAAAAGGACTTCTCTTTCTTGGTGCTGGTGTTGTTGAACACCATACAAAGACTAGGAATATGATAGAACTTGGAGGACTAGCTACAAGAATGCGTACAGTCGCAGCAACGTTTGTTATAGGCGCGGTTTCTATATCTGGGATTCCCCCATTCAATGGATTCGTAAGCAAGTGGATGATATACGAAGTGGGAATTGCCGCTTGGATCAATAACGGGAATCCCCTGGCACTACTGGCAACTTTGATAACTCTAATTGCTAGTGCTATAACATTGGCCGCTTTTATAAAAGTTGTTCATGGTATATTTTTTGGTATTTCAAAAAAAGTTGAATTTGAAGAGGCAGAGAAAGAACATTGCATGTGTATGAAATTGCCTTTGATTCTTCTTAGTAGTTTATGTGTGCTATTTGGAATATTTCCTTTTATACCTCTGAACTATCTTATCTTACCAGCCATGTCAGCTATAGGTATACAAGTAGATGCATATGAATTCTTAATAGTAAGTACTAGCGTAGGTGTTATCTCAGAACCAATTGCATCAATTATGTTAGCTCTTGGCATACTTCTGGGGCTTTTTGCTTACATATCCATTTTTAAACCTCAAGAAATAAAAGCGGAAACTGAGAAAACTAAAATCTTTATTTGTGGTGAAGATCCTGACCAATATGCTCCAGAAAAAATCCATATTCATTCTGAACATTTCTATATAACTACTATAAAGGAACCATTGGATACAATTTATTACTATACTGATTTAGATTCGATGTTTACATCTTTTGCAATATACGTTGACAATAAACTTCAAAGACTATCTGACAAAAACTGGCTTATTATGGGATACGTTATTTTAATTCTGATAATTACATTAGCAATATATCTTATGTTTATCGGAGGGTAGTATATGGAAAGTGAAGAGCATTTATTAAATAGGCTAGACAGGGAATTGAAAAATTTAATTCAAAATCCAAAGATTGTTGATAAACGCAGAATTCAAGCAATATTCAACAAAGGAGATCTGAAAAAAATTGCAGAAACGCTCAGGGGAAAATTTGAGTCCCATCTGTCTATGATAACATGCATTGATACAGGTAAAGATTTTGAAATTATTTATCATTTTGACATCAATGGTAACCTCTTTAACTTGATAACATTCACTTCAAGAGCTATACCTAAAATTTCATCTATTACAGACATATATCCTGTTGCCGACTTTTATGAGAGAGAAATAATGGATCTTTTTGGAGTAGAATTCGAAGGCCATCCTAAACCTCGAAGGTTTATTCTGCCAGATAATTGGCCTAAAAATGTGTATCCTCTTAGAAAGAGGTGAGTTTATGACTAGAGCAACAATAATCCCATTTGGGCCGTATCATTACGCGTTAGAAGAACCTATAATGTTTAAGTTAAAGGTTCTAGGAGAAAAAATAGTAGATGTAGATATAAAAATTGGTCATGCTCATAGAGGTATAGAATACCTTATGGAAAAAAAACGCTTTGAAGATTGCATAAGGCTCGCAGAAAGGGTATGTGCTATTTGTACACAACCGCACTCTGAATGTTTCACGATGGGTGTGGAAAAAATAGTAAAGATAGATCCACCTGAAAGGGCCAAGTATATACGCACAATAGTATTTGAGCTTAACAGAATAGAAAGCCATTTGTTAATACTCGGGCTTACAGCTCATCTGATGGGATTTGATACCGTTTTTATGCATTTATGGGCCTTCAGAGAGACTATTATGCAAATATTAGAGGACATTACTGGAAATAGAGTGCAATATGCTATTACGGCTATTGGAGGCGTCAGAAGAGATCTCTCTGAGAAGCAAATATCAAGAGCATTAAAATCGTTGGATGAATTAGAAAAATCAATTAACAGTGTTAAAGAGATACTTGAAAAAGATAAGACAATTAGGATGAGAGCAAGAGAGGTTGGTTATCTATCTAAACAAGACGCATTAAAACTTAATGTAGTAGGTCCTGTTGCAAGAGCTTCTGGTATTGATTTTGATATTAGAAAAAGAGATCCTTATCTTGTATATAATGAAATAGACTTTGATGTAATTGTTCTCGATGAAGGTGACTCATGGGCAAGAACACTGGTTAGATTACTGGAAGTTTTAGAATCACTAAAAATACTAAAAATTGCATTTAAGAACCTACCTAAGGGCGATATCAGATCGGAATATGACGAAATTCCTGCAGGTGAGGTTACAAGTAGAGTAGAAGCACCAAGAGGCGAATTACTATATCACATTAGAACTACGGGTCACATAACCCCTGAACGTGTGAAAATACGTACACCGACTATACCTAACCTCATTTCCGCTAAACCCATACTTGTTGGAGGAACTTTAGCAGATGCTCCAGTCTCAATAGGTAGCTTAGATCCATGTATCTCTTGTACAAACAGAGTTATGATTATAGATTTAAAGAGCGGGAAATCTAAATTTGTGAGGTGGTAATATGAGCCACATGATACTATTCTTACTAGCATCTCTTATAGCTGTTATATACGCTATCGGTCAAAGAAATATCTATAAGATGCTCTCATTTATCTTTATTAGTCAAATTTCTCTAGCACTATTTGCATTTTCATTAGAGGCTCTTTTAGGATATGTATATGCATTAAGTATTCTCTTTCCACTTCTAGCTCTATTAATAATCTCTTATGTTGTAGCTGTTACTTCTAGCGCTGAAATAGAAAAAACAGGTGGACTTTTGAGTGTATTGCCCATCTCAGCGTGGACATTTATAATAGCATCCCTTATACTCTCATTATTCCCACCGTTCATGCCATTCGTATTAGAACACTTCATTGTAGAAAAAAGTTTACTTCTAGGCCAAATGACTCCAGTTGCAATCATAATATTAGTGTTAATAAGAGTTCTGACTATTGTATGTCTTTTTAAAACAGCGCACAAGGTATTTTTTGGGACGCCTTGCAAGTTGGAAGTAAAAGAGCCAAAAATAGCTAGTCTTGCTATTATTTTTGTATCACTTTCAGTTATCATCACATTTAGTCCGTACATCTGGAATTTGGTAATAAGCCTGGGGGTATATGAATGAGCCGTATTTCATCATCTTTGCTAAAGAGAAGCATTTGGGTCTATCATCTAAATACGGGCTCGTGTAATGGTTGTGATATAGAAATTGTAGCAGCACTCACACCTAGATTTGATGCTGAACGTTTTGGTGTTCGTCTTGTAGGAACACCTAGACATGCTGATGTAATTTTGGTTACCGGACCAGTTACTATACAAACTATTGATAAAGTAAAAAGAATTTACGAACAAACACCAGAGCCAAAACTTGTAGTAGCTGTAGGTACTTGTGCTTGCACGGGTGGACTATTCAAAGGAAGTTATTCCATTAAGGGGCCTGTTAATAAAGTATTCCCTGTAGATTATTACATTATGGGTTGCCCACCAAGGCCTCATAATATATTAAAGGGCATCCTAGAAGCGGTTAATTTATTTAAAAAGAGAGGTGATAAGAAGTGACAAACCTTGATATTACACTGTTACTCTTTGAATATCTAATTTTTCCAGGCTTTTTATTTTCAAGTGGATTAGGCATACTCTTGCTAGGGCTTAGAAGAAAGTTTCGTGCTAGGATTCAGGGTCGTAGAGGGCCACCAATACTTCAGCCGTTATATGATTTATTGAAGCTTCTAGTAAAGGAGGATATAGAGCCAGCAACAGCTAATAAGACCGCTTATAAACTGGCCCCCATACTTTCATTTGCATCCGTAACTTTGGTCTCAGCATTAATTCCTATAGGATACTATGTGCCACAGTTATCATTTACAGGTGATATTATTTTGATATTTTATTTCCTCTCAATGCTGGTATTTGCAGTGATAATAGGTGGATCCTCCTCAAGCAACCCTTACAGTGCTGTGAGTGCAGCAAGATTTGCTACAATGCTGATAGTTTTTGAATTGCCACTGGTCTTTACAATAGCAACTATGGCTGTGTGGAGCAAATCACTTATGCTTATTAATATAGTTTCAGTTAAGAAGTTCAGAATTGAATCTCTTATCCTCTTGCCAATAGCAATTGCTTATCTATTCTACATAATGGCCAAGCTCCACTTAAATCCTTTCAGTATACCTGTTGCAGAAACAGAGATTCTAGAGGGTATATATGTGGAATATACGGGTAGAAAGCTCGCTTTATTTGAACTCTCTCATGCTATTGAATTTTCGGTTCTAACAAGTTTGTTTATAGACTTCTTCGTACCTCTCCCAGATATGGGATGGGTAACTATCATTATCCATGTAGTTTTGTGTATACTATTAGCTATACTGATTACATTTATTGAAGCTATATTTGCCAGGATAAGAATCGATCAGTTTGTTAAGATATTTGGAGTATACGTAAACCTATTAGCAATTCTAGGCTTTATTATCGTTTTGTTCTTGATGGGGTGGTGACATGGTCGGCATAATTCATGAAGTTCTAAAAATACTAAGAAGAGGACCTTTTACGGAAAAATATCCTAAAGCACCAAGTCCTGCAGCCGAGGAGTATAGAGGTAAGCCCGTCTTCGATTCAGAAAAATGCATTGGTTGTGGTGCATGCAGTAGGGTTTGCCCAGTAAATGCAATTAGTATTTATGATAGAGATGGAAAAAGAATTTTAGAAGTTAACTATGGGTCATGCATATATTGTGGAAAGTGTCAAGAGAAATGCCCATATGGTGCTATAACGCTGACAGATGAGTTTGAGATAATCTCAAGTAAGTTAGAAGATGCCATTACTACCATAGAAATCCCACTAAAGACGTGTAAGATATGTGGTGAACCAATATCAACATTGCCTCAGATGGCAGAAATAGAAAAAATGCTAGAAAAAGAAGGCTTTGTGGAAGATATAAAGGAAGCTCTTGAATTATGTATAAAATGTAGACATAAAAAGTATGGCAGTATTGTAGCTACAAAATTATCATATCCTCCTAAAAATTAAAAACATAAGAAAAACAAGTG
>Ga0164318_10002011_pt1 | contig 18598 bp, 14 predicted proteins | sample GuaBasSedimGuay9_FD_113734 | JGI IMG/M metagenome (GOLD analysis project Ga0164318, IMG submission 113734) | Subseafloor sediment microbial communities from Guaymas Basin, Gulf of California, Mexico - Guay9, Core 4571-4, 0-3 cm | ecosystem: Environmental > Aquatic > Marine > Hydrothermal vents... | reverse complement strand
GCAAGAGTTGAACTTATTCCTTACAAACAAGATAAAAAAAGTGAAGGAACTTTCATGGCGGTGGTTACTCCGGGCGCTTCCCTAAAAAGAATTGCTGAAGGGACTGACTGGACATTTGTGCTTGATGTTTCCGGAAGTATGAATGGCGGCAAAATAACGACTCTTGTAAACGGGGTAGCAAAAGTTATAGGTAAAATGTCACCAAACGACAGATTTAGAATTATTACTTTCAATAATTCAGCAATAGATATTAGCGGTGGATATATTACCGCAACGCCGGAAAATGTTAAAAAATACTGTAAAATAGTGAAAAATATTTCCGCCGGCGGAGGAACAGCTCTTTTTGCCGGTCTTTCAGAAGCATACAAAAAACTTGATGCCGACAGAACAACAGGAATTATTTTAGTAACAGATGGTGTGTGCAATATCGGATCAACCCGGCACGCGGCATTTTTGAAACTCATAAAACAAAATGATTATCGGGTGTTCACATTTGTAATCGGCAATAACGCCAATCAACCTCTTTTAGAAAGTCTTGCGAAAGAGTCAGGCGGTTTTGCTATGAACATTTCTGATAATGATGATATAGTAGGAAGATTAATTCAGGCGAAAGCAAAAGTTCTTCACCAGAAATTGTATGACGCAAAACTTGAAATTAAAGGTGTTAAAATAAAAAATATAACTCCGAAAAAAATCGGAAACCTTTATCTCGGACAACAACTCATTATGTTTGGACAATACAAAGGCAGCGGAGAAGTAGAACTTACTTTTAAAGCAAAAATAGCCGGCGAAAAAAAAGAATGGAAATGTAAAGCTTATCTCCCTGAAATTGATACCGATAACCCTGAATTAGAAAGATTATGGGCGTTGTCTTCAATTGATGAAATTATGCAGAATATTCGCGAAAACGGCGAAACTAAAGATGATCGTAATCAAATAGTTGAGCTTGGCAAAGAATATTCACTCGTAACCGATTATACATCTATGCTCGTTATCGAAGAAGAGGAAATGGAAGCTCAAGGGATACAGCGAAAAAATGCGGCACGGGTTCACCGCGAAAGAAAAGCACAACAACACCGTACAACTCAACCGGTAAAGAATTATAGTACAAGCAGAAGAAAAAGCAGCGGGAAAGGAATGTTTGATGGAATCAGCGCTCCGCATATCGGAGGATCAGGCCCGATAGGAATAATATCTTTAATAATCATCGGAATAATGAAATTCAAAACAAAAAAATAAACATTAACTAACAACAGACCGGAGGGATTTTATTCCCGTCGGTCTGTTCTTCATCTTGCATTAATCATTATTTTTAAATACAATAGATTGGACATTTTCTTTTTTTGTAATTATCAGCAATTAAAAAATCCACGGTTTATGCCAAACGTGTAAATCTATAACTTTGCAATATTATTTTGGCTTTAAAATGAAAATTCTACTAATAATGCCGGATGGAAAAATTCATAAGTTAAAGTTTGGCTCGTTCGAAAAATCAATGAGAGAAGCTCCGTTGACAATGACTGTCTTAGCATCCCTCACTCCCAAAGAATTAAATGCGGAAATCAGAATAGTTGATGAAAGTGTTGATAAAATACCCAAAGATTATGAAGCAGACATTGTTGGAATTAGTGTAATTACCGGAACTGCAAATCGTGCTTATGAAATTGCAGATTACTATCGCAAGAAAAAAATTACCGTGGTTCTTGGCGGTGTTCATGTAACAATGTTACCTGAAGAATCAAAAAAGAAAGCCGATTCCGTAGTCATAGGTTCTGCGGAAAAAAGTTGGCCCCGGTTATTAAAAGATTTTGCCAAAGGCGATATAAAAAAAGAGTATAAAGAAGTTCCAAATGACAGCCGGACATTTTCATATCCTATTCCGGAAAGAAAATTACAAAAATCTAAAAAATATATCGCACCAAATACTGTAATGGCAACAAGAGGTTGTATGCAGCAGTGCGAATTTTGCACCATTCCGGCATTGGGATATAAATATTCCAAGCGGGCAATAGGAGATGTAATTAAAGATGTAAAAAGTTTTGAAAGCAATCGTTTTGTTTTTAGCGATGTTAGTCTCGTTGATGATGTAGAATACGCCAAAGAGCTTTTTACAGCGTTGATTCCGCTTAAAAAGAAATGGGGTGGATTAGCAACAACAAAAATCGTTCATCAGCCTGAAATGGTAGAATTGATGTACAAAAGTGGTTGTAAATATTTATTAATAGGTTTTGAATCGTTTCAAAAAAAAGCTTTAAAAGAAATCAATAAAAGTTTTAATAATAAAGAAAATTATAAAAAATTAATGACAATGACGCATTCGTTTGATATTTCCGTTCAAGGTTGTTTTATTTTCGGCTTCGATAACGACAAAAAAGACATTTTCGAAAAAACAGTTGCTTTAGTTAATGAACTTAAAATCGATATTCCCCGCTTCTCAATTTTAACTCCCTATCCGGGAACAAATTTATTTATGCGATTATCTGAAGAAAGAAGAATTTTTGATTATAACTGGGATCATTACGATACTGCTCATGTAGTCTTTAAACCAAAGAACATGCTACCTGAAGAACTATACGAAGGATATAAATTTTCTTATAAAGAGACATTTAAATTTTCTCAAATATTAAAACGCTCGGCAGGATTTCGTTACTCGAATATAATTAACTTCTTAGGTAACGTAAATTATAAAAAATTTTCCCGGAGAATAAACAAATGTCGCACATAACTTTTATATATCCTTGTGTGGGAAGATTTCCAAACACAAAATATGTGCGCTCGTGGCAGATGCAGCCTCTTTCAATCGCTGTGCTGTCGGCGTTAACGCCTAAAAAGTGGGACAGGATTTTTTTTGATGACAGATTAGAAAAAATTAATTTCGAAATCGAAACCAATCTGGTTGCAATTTCAACAGAAACATTTACAGCAAGAAGAAGTTATCAAATAGCTGAAGAATTCAGAAAAAGAGGTGTTCCCGTTATAATAGGCGGTTATCATGCGACTTTTTGCCCGGATGAAGTCCTTGAATTCGCTGATGCAGTATGTATTGGCGAAGCGGAAAATATATGGGGGGAAATACTAGCTGATGCAGAACAAGGTAATTTATCCGGTAAATATCAAAGTGAAAAGCTTTATGATATGAAAAAATATAACGTGGACAGAAATATTTTTGATGGGAAGAAATATTTTAAGTTGGCGCTTATTGAAGCCGGCAGAGGATGCAATTACAGTTGTAATTTTTGTTCGATAACTTCATTTCACGGTGGCAATTATAAATATAGGAATGTTGAAGATATAGTTTCTGAAATAAAAAAGTTAAATGAAAAATATTTATTTTTTATTGATGATAATATGACAGGAAATTTTACTTACGCTAAAAAATTATTCGAAGCGTTGATTCCGCTAAAAATTAACTGGGTCGGGCAAGTAACCATTAATATCGGATCAGATGAGGAATTATTGCAATTAATGAAAAAAAGTGGTTGCGTTGGCGTTTTGATAGGTCTTGAATCATTGAATGCCAAAAATTTAAAGTCAATTAAAAAAAAGCATAATGATATTTCCGAATATAAAAACTTATTATCCAAAATAAATAAATATAATATTGCCGTATATGCTACTTTTATGTTTGGACTTGCAAACGATTCAATTTCGGTCGTAGAAGAAACGGTAAAATTCGTCATTGATGAAAAAATTTTTATGGTCGCATTTAATCATATTATTCCGTTTCCCGGTACTCCTTTATACATTGAAAAAGACAACAGCAACAAATTATTATATGAAAAATGGTGGTTGAGTCCTGAATACAGATTCGGACAAGCTCCTTTTATTCCTGACTGTATCAACAGTGAAACGCTTAATGACTGGAGCCATCGGTCCCGACGCACATTTTACAGTATTTTTTCTATACTTAAACGAAGTGTAAACTTCTCATCGAATAGTTGTAATATTCAGAGAATCTGTTTTTATTTTGGTATAAATTTTATGCTTCGAAGAGAAATCGCTCAAAAAAAAGGGCTGCCTTTAGGAGAGCAAAAATGAAGGAAAATATTAAAATAGAATTTGCTAAAAAGTCTGATGATAAAGATTTAAGAAAACTGATGAAAGAAATTACCATACCGGGAAATTTTCAAATTTCTTATCAGCGAGAACCTTCTTTTTTTGACGCGTTAGCTGTGGAAGGCTATTATTCTCATGTTGTTGTAGCAAGAAAAACAGTAAATAATGAGATAATAGGACTGGGAGTCAGGTCGGTTAAGCAATTGTACATAAACGGAATAGAAAAGAAAATCGGATATTTAAGTAGTTTGCGATTAAGTGAAAATTACAGAAATGGTTTTCTGATAGCCAAAGGTTATAAACTGTTTTATCAATTACATTGTAAAGATAAAGTTGATTTTTACCTTTCAACAATAATTAACGATAATACAGCAGCAATAAATATATTAACAAAGCCGGGTTCAATTCTTCCTAATTATTATGACTTCGGTCAATATAGAAGTTCTGCTATAGTATTAAACCAGAAAATTCGCAATAACAAAATTGGGATAATTATTAGAAGAGGAAAGCCTGATGATTTGTCGGCAATCATAACTTTTTTAAATTCCGAGGGAAAGAAAAAACAATTTTTCCCGGCTTATAAAATCACTGATTTTTCTGATAATGGTTTATTAAAAAATTTAAATCCGGAAAATATACTGTTAGCTTTTTCAGGCAAGGAGTTAGTTGGAGTTATTGCCGCATGGGATCAAAATTCTTTCAGACAGTCAGTTATGACGGATTACTCAAAAAAGATTGTTGCTGCTCGATCTTTATATAACCTTTTTTCTCCGATTTTAAGATTGCCAAAAATTCCGAGAAAAGGCGGAGAACTAAATTATTTTTACGCGGGACTAATATGCATAAAAAATAATGATTGTGAAATTTTTTCTTTGTTGCTTAATAGGATTATGGAAGAAAATAAATCAAAATATTCATTTTTAATGATAGGAATGCACGAAAAAGACCTTTTGCTGAAAGAGGTGGTAAAATTAAAAAGTATAAAATATTTAAGCCGAATGTATATTGTCTCTCATGAAAAATATGATTTTAAAGAAATGTTAGACAGTAAAATTCCATATTTAGAATTAGGTGCATTATGAATTTAGAACATAAAATTATAAAAATCAGGGATTTGTCTTTTAAAGATTCTGAATCGATGCTTGCTCTAATGCAAAAGTACTTTAAAAACGTAACGCGAGAACGGTTTTACATGGACTTAAAAGAAAAAGACTTATGTATTTTGTTAACTCATAACAATGAAGTCAAAGGATTTTCAACACAGGTTTTTTCTTCTTTAATAATCGAAAAAAAAGAAAAACTAATTCTTTTTTCAGGTGATACAGTCATTGATTCAGAATACAGAAATTCGTTCAATTTATTTATTTCGTGGGGCAAACTCGTGCTTTCAACAATAGAAAAACAGCCCGATAAAAATTTTTACTGGATTCTTACTACCAAAGGATTCAGAACTTATCGTTTACTGTCAGTACTTTTTAGTGAATATTATCCTGCACCGAAAATAAATGTTCCAAATAAAGAAAGGATAATTATAGAGAAGTATTGTAAAAATAAATTTGGAAATAAATTCATTTCTGATAAATTAATTATTTCTGCCGATAATACCGGTCAAATACTTAGGCAGAAAGATGCTGAAATCACAGAAAGCAGGAAAAAAAATATTAATATTTCTTTCTTTGAAAAAGTTAATCCGGGTTATATAAAAGGCGATGAGTTAGTTTGTATAGTTCCACTTTACAAAAAAAACATTTTACCTTTTATGCTGAAAAAATGTCTAAAATAAAAATTAATAATATAATTCCGTTTATCGCTAATTCTTTATGGGAATTCATGACCCTTCCTGAATATAATCGTTTTAGAAAAGCGACAATATTTAATGAAGAATCTCAAAAAAAATATCTTTTTTCTTTGTTGGAGAAAAACGCAGAAACTATTTTTGGAGAAAAACATAATTTTAATAAAATTAAATCAATTGAGGATTATCAAAAATATGTCCCGCTAAGCAGTTATGAGGATTACAAAAAATATATCGACCTCATATCTAAAGGGAATAAAAACGTTCTAACCGCTGATGATGTTTTCTTGTTTGAACCGTCAAGCGGTTCTACTTCAGCACGAAAACTAATACCATATAACCGTGAATTAAAAAAAGAATTTCAAAGGGTTGTTTCGGTATGGATGGCTTCGCTATTCAAAGAATATCCGAAAATAAAAAACGGGAAAGCTTATTGGGCAATCTCTCCGGCTTTTCAAAAAAATGAATTTTATGGTATTATACCTGTTGGTTTTGATAACGATACCGAATATCTTGGATTTGCGGCAAAAATATTATCAAAAATAATAACTATTCAACCTGATATTGATGATTGCAAAAATTATGATGAGTTTAAAACAAAAACATTGGTTACTCTATTAGCGGCCCGGGACTTATCATTAATTTCGGTATGGAGTCCCACTTTTCTAATTTTATTGTTAGATTATTATTTGAACAACAGAGAGCAAGTATTGAGTTTAATGCTTAAAAATGATAAATTTGCCATGCGAGCTAATTTAATAAAAAAATATAAAAATAAGAAAAATGTTTTTGAAAAAATTTGGCCTGATCTGGCGTTGATAAGTTGTTGGAAAGATGGTGCAAGTAAATTATACGCTGAAAAACTAAAGAAATATTTTCCAAACACGCCAATTCAGGGAAAAGGACTTTTGGCAACAGAATGTTTTGTTACCTCTCCGTTTGAAGCTGATAATACTCCGGTTCTGGCAGTTAATTCTCATTTTTTTGAATTTATGAACGAAAAAGGAGAATGTTTAACAACATATCAGGTTGAAAAAGGAATGTATTATTCGGTTGTTGTAACAACAGGTGGCGGATTATATCGTTATAAATTAGAGGACCGGATTTTGGTAACAGGTTTTATAAACAAAACTCCAACACTAAGATTTATTGGAAAAATGAACAACATATCGGATCAATTTGGAGAAAAATTAAATGAAACTCATATAGCTAAAATCGTTAAATCTGTACTTCCAACCGAAAAATACAACTTTTGCATGTTAGCTCCTGATAATGATGATAGACAATATGGTTACACTTTGTATGTAGAAAATAAAGATAATTTATCTGAGGGGTTAGCAGAGAATTTTGAGAGAGGGCTTCGCGAAAATCCACAATATAAATATTGCATTGAACTTGGACAGCTTAGACCTGTAAAAATTTTTAGAATAATGCGTAACGGCTATAACACCTATAAAATGCGGCTTTCGGAGTTAGGAATTAAATACGGTGATATTAAAATGTCTTACTTAAATAATTTAGATGGTTGGTCTGACCATTTTCAAGGTGAATATAGATAAAAAATAAATAATAACCAAAAACAAGGGGAAAAAATGAAAACAAAATTATTACCATGCAGAATTTTAGCCGGATTTGTCGGAGTTTACCATATAACACTGGGATTTCTGATTTTTTTCTCCGGTGACTTAGCTATAAAAATCGCTAAGTCATTTGCGGGAATAACTATAACAGGAAGCCCGGAACTCGGTGCTATTGGCGAAGTATTAGCGTGTTACATCATTGCTTTTGGTCTTATGATGGGATTAGCCGCGTGGAACCCAATTAAAAACAGAAGTATGATAACAATAGGACTAATTCTATTTATCTTGAGACTGTTTCAGCGAATTATTTTTGCGGGAAAAACAATGGAAATTTTTCAAATTTCAGCTACAAGTTATTGGACAGCGTTTATTGTTGTTCTTATTATTAGCGTAACATTAGGATTTTTCCGGCTAATGATTTATAGAGATATGAAATGATTAAAGTCCCATGGAATAAGCAAAGCGTTCCTCATTGTGTCTTGGAAATTACAGGTAAGTGTAATTTGTCGTGCAAAGCATGTTATAGAAAAAAAAACAATGTTGATAAATCTCTTGAAAAAATTGTTGAAGAATTAAAAATAATCGAATACAATCAAAAACTACATACGGTTTCGCTTGCGGGTGGGGAGCCAACTCTCCACCCTCAACTCTGTGAGATTATCCGCCAAATAAAAAGCAGAAATTACAAAGTTTCTTTAGTTACTAACGGACTCGCTCTTAATCGCGAGATGTTATTGCGACTTAAAACTGCCGGTTTGGATGTTATTATGATCCATATTGACGAAGGACAGGAAAGACCGGATTTGCCCAATAGACCAACAATAAAAGACGTTAACAATCTGCGAAAAAAAATTACAGATAAAGTTACTTCGTATGGAATTGATGCCGGGCTATGTGTGACAATTTACAAAGATACATTTTCAAATATCTCACAATTGATAGAGTTAATATTAAAATCACCAAATATTAATTATTTACTTGCGACCCATGCTGTTACGATACCGGAAATAATAGATAAAACTGGAACAAATGAATTTTTCCGTGCGTCTTCAACAAGAAACGGCGATATTATTAAATTAATGAAAGAAAAATTTGGGCTTGATCCTTACGTGTATATTCCGTCAAAAAATCATCGTGAAGAAAAAGCCTGCATCTCATATTTTATCCCTGTTATTTACAGCAATGCAAAATACACATATCACAAGATACAATCTTGTTGGATTGATAAAATGTTAATAAAGCTCAGTAGAATTATTACAGGAAGATATTTATATTATTGCAAACAAAAATCAGCAATAATAAGTGTTCTGGTTTTAATAAATAGTCTTGCTAAATTTAATTTGTTAAAATCCACCCGCTTTATCTTTCGCGCAATGCCCGCAAAGAACAGCATGAAAGGCAAAAGACTTGTTTTTGAAAATACTCCGGTTATTAATTCAAACGGCGAAATAAACTGTTGCGAATTTTGTCCGAATTTAACCGTTCGGGATAAAAAAATTGTGCCGGTTTGCCTCGCAGACCACAAATTATGAAAGAAAAAGTATTAAAAGAAATTGAAAGAACAAAAACATATTGTCAAATATGCAAAGAAACTCATAACGCCGTTTTACGGCAAGAAGGCGATGACATAATTGCAGAATATTCATGTAAAGGCGAAACCAAAAAAGTTATTGTTTCCGGTAATGCTGATATATTTATGCAAATGCGTCGTAAAGTAGAATATGATGAGAATTATATTCCGCCAAAGAAACATAGATTTTTAGTTAACCAACTTTACATCACAGATGCTTGTAATTGTTCATGCCCGATATGTTACATAGCGCCAAATATGAAAAATTCATATTTTATGAGTGTTGAAGAAGTTGTTTCGCGAATAAAAATTGCCAAATCTCAAAAGACAGAAAAAGTTATTCTTATTGGAGGTGAACCGACTATTCATCCCGATATCATAGAAATTATTAAAGCCATTCGAAAGTTGAAAGTAAAAGTTTTAATTGCTACTAACGGCTTGAAATTAGCAGAAGATAGCGATTTTGCCTATAAACTTAAAAGAGCCGGGGTGTATTCCGTAAGTTTACAGTTTGATACGTTAAACCGTACAACGCTTAAAAAAATGAGAGGATACGATGATATTGATCTAAAGTTTAAAGCAATTAAAAATATTCAAAATGCTAATTTAAGATATGGATTAATATGTACAGTAAATTCATTCAATGAAAACGAAATTGGCGATTTAATAAAATGGGCGATTGATCTACCAACTCTCCCGCGCTTTTTCGCGTTTCAAACAATGGCGGAAATAGGTCGATTTCCTCTTGAAGCCAGAAAGAAAATAACAAGAGAGAAAATAATAAAAAATATTATTACATCCGGATGTTTACCCGGAGCAAAAACAGAAAACTTCTGGCCAATTCCTTTTTTTCAACCGCTTGGCTATTTTGTACATCCCGACTGTGCGGCAAATCTTTTTGTTGTCAGAGATAAGAAAAAAATATTTTTTCTTGATGATTTGACTGATTTATCATCTCTTTTTAAAGATATGCGAAAAGCAAAGCTAAAAGATTGTCCAAAATTAGCACTTTTTATAGCAATTTATTTATTAATTAAAAATACTCGTTTTAAAAATATAAGTAAAATTCTTAAATATTTTTTGCCATTCCAAAATCCTAAAAAACAAAACGATTTGATGATGATCGGGACCGGCGGCTTTGTGTCGCAAAACTTTGAAGATACTCAAAGAATTTCTCGATGCGGTGCCGCGGTATTAACGGAAAAAGGTAATGTTTCATTATGTAGTTATTTCAGCCGAGGATGTAGAATATCATGCTAATTATGTACATGAAGCATACAAAAAATGTCTGTTGTTTTTAAACGTTCTTTTATATCTTCCCATTATCAGGTTGTTTACATTCTGGCACTGTATATGCTTATTCTTATTGATTTTAAATTTTAAGAAAAACATTAAGTAATTGAGATTCAGATTTTAAGTTTTTAGTATATTTTTTTTCGTGTATTTTGTGTATTTCCCCGCTACGTTACGCTATCGGGGCAGGCGTGGTAAATAATAAATCAATCTTAATTTAGTGGTTGGAATTATGAAAAATGTAAAAGAAAAATATTGCCTGCTCATCACTTTGCTCGTCTGTGCCGTTGCGGTGATGATTTTTGTTCCCGCAATTCCTCAGAGCGAGACGTATCACAACTTTGCCGATAAACGAACAATTTTCTGCATTAATAATTGTTGGGATGTTCTTTCGAATATTCCTTTTATTCTTGTGGGGATTGCCGGACTCGTGTTTACTATTAAAAAAATATTGCAAAATGATGAAAAACTGACTTACCTTCCCTACGCGATATTTTTTGCCGGAGTTTTTCTAACAGGATTCGGTTCGGCTTACTATCATTTAAATCCAACAACGGCAACGCTTGTTTGGGACAGATTACCGATGACAATATCTTTTATGGCGTTTTTCTCAGCGATTATCTCTGAACGGATAAGTAAAAAAATCGGTCAAGGAATGCTTTTACCATTACTGTTTATCGGTATTGGAAGTATCCTTTATTGGATTTGGACTGAGGGGCTGGGAATCGGTGACCTAAGAATTTATGCGCTTGTTCAGTTTATTCCCATAACATTTATTCCGATAATAATTTTACTCTTTCCTTCAAAATACACCCGCGGGAATGATCTGTTCTATGTTCTCGGATTTTACGGTCTTTCAAAACTTTTTGAGGCGTTAGACACACAAATCTTCGCTTTATTCGGCGGAATTATCAGCGGGCATACGTTAAAACACCTTGCAGCCGCGGTTGCTGTTTATTGGCTGCTGCGAATGTTAAAGAAGAGAAAGAAGAGAAAAGAATTGACCTAAAGTAATAATCAATATTCAACAGAAGAATGAGCAATTTCAAAATGAAGGAAAATCCTAACTTGTTCATTGAAAATTTCTTGTTGATTATTGAATATTTAATAACCTAATTAACCTAAACAATAACCAAAATCAAGAAAAAAACAATTTGTTCATTTTTTATTATTGGATGATTGGGGGTTTCCTTAGAAATTAGGTTAATTAGAAATTTAAATTAAATTTTAAGCATCATGACCTTTAGACATAAAACAGAGATTTCCGTTTTCGCGATAATCATTTTGTTCTGCAATCTGCATTTGTTCACAAATTCTTTTCCGGAAAGTACGGCGTTATTTCCTGATAAACTCTTTGCGGGAGACTGGTGGAGAATTTTCACTCATTATTTCGCGCATTTAAGTTGGTATCATTTATTAATCGATTCCGCAGCTTTTTTATTATTGTTTTTTAGCATTAATCAGAAAAAAAGATATTTGTATTTGGCTGCTTGTGCGGCAGGAAGTTTAATTTTCCCTCTCCTTTTTTCAGAAATAATTTATTCTAACGGATTGTGCGGACTTTCAGGCATAGCACATGGTTTGATGATAATTGCGGCTTTAGAAATGATTGAAAATAAGCAGACAAGAATTATTGGCTGGATCGCTTTATACGTCGTAATTATAAAAACAACAATAGAGTTAACTGTTTCACCGGGTGCGTTGCTCTTCTTACATTTTGGGAATGTTGGAATTCCTGTTGCCGAATGTCACGCAGGAGGAATCATCGGTGGTGGAACAATATTTTTAATTTTGAAATTCCGTGCATGTCGAAAAAGGATATCAGGAAAAGTTTTTTGCTGATATCAATCGACATTTTTTGTATATTGAAAGTACAATTAATGTCTATCAGTAAAAATAACTAATTTCTATCATATCTAAAACAGGATGTTTATATTCTGGCACTGTATATGCTTTATGTTATTGTTGGTATTTAATGTAAGCTTTTAAACCTTTACTAAATAAAATTATGAAATCACAAAATAAACAGACACAGGAAAAAGTAATTTATTCTAATATAAAAAAACATTCGGAAGAAATAAGCGAGAAAAGTACATCCAAACTCGGTTATCTTATTCTAATAATTATGACAATCTTTCTCGTTATTATTGGCGAAACAATCTTCGCAGATTTAAGAAGAATTCCTGAAAGACCAATACATCCATCTTACAGTATTTTGCAAGTTGCGCATAATGCTGTAAATCTAAATCATTTGAATTATCCACATTTTAACAAAACTGATAAAAAGTTTGGTTTAGATATTAAGTTAAATGCAATAAAACCGCAAGTTTATGAGATAATTTCGTTAAATAAAAATGTAATATCAAAAAGAAACGATATATATAATTTAAAAGAGAGTATTAATAAATTAAGCAGAAAATACGATTTAAGTTTACAGGAAAAAATTGCCGGTGAAGTATCTATAATGGATAAAAAGAACATAAAACACCGGATTACAAATGCAAGAAAAGAAATAAAAGACAATAAAAATCAAATTCGATCTTTAGAAAAACAGAAAAATATTGTTTTGGCTCAAATCTCAGATTCTTTGAAATTATTGGAAAAAAGTTATGATGAAGCAAAAGAATATTATTTTAATAAAAACGCAATGTTTAAAGTTAAAGTCTTTTTGCTTAGTTTGCTCTTTGTACTACCATTCTTTGCTTTCTCGGTATGGCTTTATTTAAAATTAAAGCGAAAAAATAGCTCTTATACAATTATTTTAACAGCAACAACAACAGCATTTTCAATATTATTTTTACAGGTAATTTGTGTCTTTTTATATAAAATTCTTCCAAAAGTATGGTTTGGCAGAGTTTTTAAACTCATTTTAAAAATTCCATCTCTGCATTATATAATTTATTACGGTTCTGTAATTTTAGTAATTGGAATTTTTGGTGGATTAGTATTTTATATCCAAAAAAGAATTTTTAATCCTACTAAAGTTGCTATTAGAAGATTGAAAGATAAAAAATGCCCAAAATGCTCCTTTCCTATAGATCCAAATAATGAGTTTTGTCCGGAATGTGGATTCAAATTAAAAGAAAAATGTAATAATTGCGGGAATTTGAAAATTAGATATTTATCTTATTGTCCAAGTTGCGGAAAAGAAGAAATAAATGAATCTTTACATTAATACTTATAAAAGCTAAAATATACCCGCGTACACAAAAAAACATCACCAGCTCTAACCGGAGAAGAAAATGGAAATATTAATAGGTTTACTCATCATCGTTTATCTCGCGTATTTAATTTTCAAAATTAAAACATATTTTACCGTTTACAGCAATTCAAAAAAATTAAATGAAATCCTGAATATGCTTCATTCAAAAAAATATAAAGAAGAAAAAGCACGTGAGAAAAAAACGATGCCGGAAAAACAGGCCGTGGTGGTCGAAAAAACTGTTCCGCAGACCGCGCAGCAGAAACCTGTACCCAAACTCGCGCAAGCTGAAGTCAAACGCCCGCCTGTTTTAACTACTCCCGTTTTTATAAAAAATAAAGAAGTTGAATCCGAGACACAACAAAAATCAGCTTTGGATTCCGCGGTATTTAATGACACGCTGCCGAAGAAAAATTCAATAGATGTTATGCAAACAGCTACAGAAAAGAAAGTTGCAGGCATTTTATCAAAAATCTGGAACTGGTTGATCGTTGGTGAAGAGTTCAGAAATCCTAAACTTTCCTTAGAATACGCAATCGCGTCAACCTGGTTGCTAAGAGTTGCAATTTTATTTATTGTGGTCGGAATCGGTTTTCTGCTTAAATACTCAATCGAAAATTCAATAATCGGGCCTGCCGAACGGCTCGGATTAAGTGTTATTACGGGAATAATCATGCTTGTCGGCGGAATAAAACTTCTTAAAGGGAAATATAAAATCATCGGGCAGGGACTTCTTGGCGGCTCAATCGCAGTCTTTTATTTCAGCGCGTTCGCAAGTTCAATGATGTATCATTTAATATCAACCGAATACACGTTTGGTGTAATGATCTTGATTACAGTTCTTTCGGGTGTGCTTGCAATAACCTTAGACTCACTTCTTGTTGCCGTGCTTGGCGCTATTGGTGGATATTTAACCCCGTTAATGCTTAACGTTGGTTTTGACAACAAAGTTGCTCTGTTCAGTTATCTACTGATTCTCGGTATCGGAGTTTTAAGTATCGCAAGGTATAAACGTTGGAAATTATTAAACGCGATAAGTTTCTTTTTCACATATTTAATATTTTTTGTTTCTGCAGCCAAAGTTTATGATAAAAATATACATTTTAAAATTACAATTACTTTCGTGACTTTGTATTTTCTTATGTTTTCAGCAATTACAGTTATTTATAACCTTGTGAATAAAGAAAAATCAACCATTCTTGAACTGTTCGGAATGGTCTTAAACGCGGCAATTTATTCTTTAACAACTTATGTTCTTATTACCGGTTTGTTTCCAAGAGAATACACGGCTTATGTTTCAATCGGGCTTGCCGGTTTTTATTCTTTTGGTGTAGTTTTACTTTACATGCGGGAAATCAAAGATAAACCTTTGATGGTTTTTCTTACCGGATTCGCATCATTCTTTGCAATAATCACCGTTCCGCTATTGATTACAGACAAATGGATGACTTGCGCGTGGGCGATACAGGCATTGATTTTTTTATGGATAAGTTCGAAACTCAAAAACAGATTTTTGCGTGAAGTTTCTTATGCAGTTTATTTTATAACTTTCGTGAAAGTTACCGGTGTTGATCTCAGTGATAATTTCATAAATATTCATACAGTAAATTATACATCCGAACTTATTTCCCGTCTGCTGACATTTGGCTCGTTGATAATTTCAACAGCGCTTGGCTACCATCTTTTGCGGAAAGAAAATAATTTTGAGCGCAGTGTGCAATCATCGTTTTTCATTTGGGTAACAACTATTTTCGCGTTTGTTTATCTGCATTTTGAATTTTACTATTTCTGCGGAGCATATTATAAACCATTAACCGAACCGTTAATGACATTAATCTGGGTTGGTGCTATTTTACTTGTATTGCGAAAAATATCGACACAAAGAGGTATTTTTAAAGTTATGCTCAGTTTATTGTCTATTGGAATATTTATTAAATTATTTTTATTTGATTCATTTGTGCCGCATAATTTTATTTACGGCTATTCGTACAACACGGAAAACTTCCTGATGAGATTATTAAATTACGCATTGGTTAATTTTGCGATTCTTGCCGCGTATTTTGTTACAGCGAAAAATAATATTTCCGCTAAAGCTGTATTTGCGGTTTCATCTTTGAGTTTACTTTTTCTTTACTCGACATTTGAATTAAATACTTTTCTGCATAATTTTTTACCGGGATTCCAGTCGGGCGGGATATCATTATTATGGGCGTTATTTGCCATAGCGTTTATTTTCAGCGGAATAAAAGCGAATTTAAGAAGTATGCGTTTTACGGGTTTAATATTATTTACTGTTTGCGCGTTGAAAGTCTTTTTCTCGGATTTAAGTCAGTTATCTTCACTGTACAAAATCTACGCGTCTATTGCGTTGGGAATAGTCATTCTCGCCGGTGCGTTTATTTATGTCAGATTTGTTGAAAAATTTTCTACCGAAGAAGAAAGAGACACGAATCACACGCAATGAAATAACGATGTATTATCATCGATCATTAACACTAAATTAAAAGATTTCTCCTGACAGGATAGACAGGATTAACAGGATGAAATTAAAATTATAAAAAGAAGAATTATTATGAAAAAAATAGCCACAAAGGCACAAAGACTCAAAGAAGAGAAAATTGAATTTAATATCAATAAAAAAACTAAAAGGTAAAATGATGAAAATTAAAATTATAATTCTCGGAATAGCGGTCATAATTGTAATTTTATGTTTCGCGGGATCTGTTTTTGAACCTGCGCAGCTTCAAAATCGGAACAAAAGCTGTAAACATGTTGTAAGCAACATCACAAATTTAGCAGATTTAAATTATTCATCTTCAAACAAAACCGAGATTGTTTTATTATCAAATGGCAGCACAATTGAACAATGTTTTATTAATAGTAATACGTATAATATTAGACCTGTATATATGACCAATATGCCTAATAATATTTTTCAAGGTATATATCCTTCGATAGATAATAAGAAGAATTTATATTTCGAAAAAACATATTATGATTCAAAGCCTAATATTTGTTGTATAAATGTAACTAATCTATCCAAAGCACCTATAGAGGAAATTGTACAGGGACTTATTCCTTCAATTAACCTTAATGGTACATATTTGATGTATATATTATGTAAAGCTTATACAAATATAACTCTCAATATATTTAACATAAACAAAGAAAAAGTAATATTAACAATAAGTGATTTACACGCAAAGCATTATTATAACTACGTTTGGCTTAATAATGATGAATTCGTATATTGTGCAAAGAACTTGAATATAAAAAAATATAACATTATAACTAAAGAGACAACTGAATTTGAAATTCCAAAAAATATTTTTCCCTGTCAATTATCACCTGACAGGAAAAAGTTACTGTGTATTAACGAAAAATATAATAAAATATATATATATGATATAGAAAAACAAATATTGAAAATGCAAGTTAATAAAAAAATATGTTCATCTTTTGTATGGAGCCCGACCAGCAAAGGCTTTTTTTACTCCAGACAACCAGAATTTAAACTACGGTATTTACTTAGTCTTACTGATTTGGTAATGTTTGGTGAAAAAAGAAACTTATATTATAGGGATATTTATGGAAAAGAAATAATGGTAAAAGAACATTTTTCGCTTTTTGGTGGCGCATGGCTTAAAAAAAACAAGAAATAAATTTCTAAGAAAAGTGGCCACGAAGCCACGAAGACTTAAAGAAGAAATTAAAATGAAAAAGATAACTAAAAATAGAATTGTTATGGCAACCGGCGGACTACTGCTGACAGCTGTTAGCGCTTTTATTGCAGGAGGATTAACAGTTTGCATTAAGCAGATTTATTCATTTGGCTTGCAAACACCGGATAAATTTGGCTGGTTTGGTCTGTTTGTTTTATGGGGCGTTTTAATTTTTGTTGCAATTGGTCCGGCTTTATTATTAATGACAATAATATCAATAATTAAATGTTCGCCGTTGAAGTTACGAATAATATTTAATATAATTAACGCTTTTATTGTTAGTAGCATTTCGGTAATAGTCATAGTTATATGTGGATGTGGAGGTTCAAGTATTTATTTTGCCGGACTGACTTCCTTTATAATAATAATTATTTCCGAGCTATTATTTAGAAATAAATTTCAAAAAACTAATCTAAAAGGGAAAAATAATGAAAACTAAAACATTGATTTTAACAATAAGTATAATAATTCTTTCAAGCTTTTCTAATCTTGCTATTGCAAAAAACCATAGAGAGAAATTATTAAGTGAAACAAATGCTGTCAGCCCATTAATGCGAAGATTTATGACGGATAAAACAATTGATTGGAGGTATAGTTTTCCAACTTTTAAAAATTATACCGCTAAGGAAATAATGCAATTGTGCGAAGAAACCGACAAACTATATGAAGAAGGAAAAATCTCGGGTGAAAGCACGATTATAGTTTCATATTTATTAAAAGGTTTAGATATTAGAAAAGAACTTGATTTAAATCTTTTGCTGAATATAGTGGCTGATGAAACAAAGCCTACAGCTTGGAGATGCGAAGCCGGAAGTGTAGCGTGTGGAGAAGAATTTTTAATTCCGATTGAACGAATAGATATGAATAAAGTTTATGATGTTTACACAAAAATAATAAAAGATAATTCTGAAGATATAAATTTACGTGTTACCTTGTGTTCTGCACTTAGCAGTCAATTAGCAGAACAATACGCCTGGATAGTATTTCCAGAAAAAATGAAAACGAAACTTTCAAGAACAACAATTGATGAAAAGGATTTCGATGAAATAATCAAAACTAATGAAAAAGTAAAAGTGGAAATAATCAAGCATGACAAAAGAATGGAAAAATATATGAATTTTTTAAATGAGATTCTCATTTCCAAAAACACACCCGATAAATTAAAAACGATTGGCATAAGTCATATTGCTCATTTTCGCGGTTCAAAAACACCCGGCTTAGAAAAAATAAAAAAAACACTTAATTCTTTAATTCCAACAATACCTGATATTACTATTAGTGAAGTCCCTTCGTCAACAAGCAATACAATCGTAAATGTTAATGAAAAAATAAAAAACAAACCATCAAATGTAGTATTGCTTAAATTAATTAAAAGAAATT
>Ga0164318_10002010_pt1 | contig 18603 bp, 13 predicted proteins | sample GuaBasSedimGuay9_FD_113734 | JGI IMG/M metagenome (GOLD analysis project Ga0164318, IMG submission 113734) | Subseafloor sediment microbial communities from Guaymas Basin, Gulf of California, Mexico - Guay9, Core 4571-4, 0-3 cm | ecosystem: Environmental > Aquatic > Marine > Hydrothermal vents... | reverse complement strand
GTAGATGATTATTGATAGATTAATACAAATCTATTCTAGCATCTATATTATGTTTATTCTAAAAGATAATTTAAATTTTTTAATTAAAAAGTGGCGCACTTATTTCTAGATGAACCAGAAATTATGGATACTTATATTATTTAAGAGATTTATCACTTTCGATAATGACAAAAGGAGAGTTTCGTAATTCAAGGAAATTTTGTAATTTATCTTTACCAATAGACAAAATTACATCAATCCTTCATACAATTCAACCATTTTCTCAATCCACAACTCTACGGAAAATTTCTCTGAATTGATTTTTGCTTGAGCAGACAGTCTTTTTCTCAAATTTTCGTCATTAACAATTTTTAAAACATTGCTTGAAAATTCATCTATGGAATTACCGGTTAAAATTCCATCCTTGCCATCATCAACCATATCTTCAATACCGCTTGCTTTGATCGCGACAACTGCCAGTCCGGCTGCCATTGCTTCAACCGCAACCAATCCTTGTGTTTCGGTCAAAGAAGCAAAAACAAAAAGATCACTTGCCTGATAGAGCCCGACTATCTCGTCTCTTGAAACAAGCCCTGTGAAAATTATATCTTTTTCAAGATTAAGATTTTTTGACATTTCTTCAAGCTCTTTTTTAATCGCGCCATCTCCAACTATAAGAAATTTCACATTATCAGCTTTTTTCTTTATTTCACTGAATGCTTTAAATAAAAATTTTATATTTTTTTCTTCAACGATCCTGCTCGCCGTGATAAGCAAAACATCATCATTTTTAATTTTATATTTATTCCTTATTTTATTTCTTTCGTCTGTGTCTTTTTTAAAATTTTTAATATTTATTCCGCTTGGAACAACCTTTATCGGAACTTTAATCTCGCGATTTCTTAATATCTTTTTTATCGCTGTTGACGGAGCTATGACCGTAGCGCATTTATTTGAATAATTTATAGCCATTCTTCTGATATATTTCTTTGAAACACTTTTAGGAACAAAGGGAATATAATGAGAATAATCTTCATATCTTATGTGGTAAGTAAAAACCAAAGGGATTCTAAATTTTTCAGACAATCTCAAAGCTTCAGTGCCAAGCGAATAGGGTTGATGGCTGTGAATTATATCCAGATTCAGTTTTTCTACAATGGCATCTATCTTAGTTCCAAATGGAATTGGAATCACATAAAAATAACCGCCATAGTTAAAATGAACACTTTTATATCTGAAAATATTTTTTTCTTTGTCTTTGTAATTTGGATATTTCGGAGCAAAAACGAACGGCTCATGCCCAATACTTTTCAATCCCTTGCAAAGATTTATTACAGATGTTTCCATTCCTCCTCTGGAAGGAGTATAGTAATTTATAAACATTCCGATTTTCATTTCATTATATTTAGGATTTACGCGTTTGGAGTATCAAACGAGCGATAGCGGAGTTTGATTTTAAAAAACAATAACTTTCGCTTTCAGGCAGAACTCCGCTATTGCTCGTTCTACGCTCCAGAATGAAACGCGTAAGTCGTAATATTGTTAGATCATTATTAATTTTTGCGGTAATTTAGCAATTTATTTTTTATTTTTAACATTTTTAATTTTTTTCTCCGCGCGATAAATTACTCCGTACCAAAAAGATGGAAAATAAACTATATTGACAAAAACCAAGCTTATTATAATTACTGCATCATAACTCAGGCGAGTCCAGTAATTATTTTCCAGTTTAAACCACATCCCGAATTCGTCAAAAGTAAGTCCAAGTCCTATTCCATAAAGCGCTCCTATTTTAATTCTGTTTTTTGCATTTTGAAAAACCAAAGCAAGCAATCCGGCAATAGCTAAAATTACAATTCCATAATTAAGATGATGAATATGATAACCTTTTATGTAAAGATATGGATCATCTATAATTCCGATAGTTCCTAGAATTACATAAATACGAACAAAAATAAAAGTCAACAAAAAAGAAACGAAAATTATAAAACTCATTCTTTGCTTATGTTTTTTGATAAGTTTATAATAGAAACTATTCATTTTCTAACGAAACTTAATTTCCAGTTGTGATAATTTTAAACTTAAATCCAGATCAATCCTTTTTTCAACATCATTATAATTTGGACTTATATATTCTTTAAAATTTCTGTTTAATCCAATTTCCTTAAAATTATCAATTATTAAGAATTTATCCAAAGAAATTTTAATTCCCGCTTCTTTTGGGATAATAATACTTAACTTGGATCCGAAAGAACTAATTCTCACTTTCTCAACATTTTCATTCAATATTATTTCATTTGAACTAAATTTTGTGTCCAAGATGAAATTTGAAATTGATAGTTCGGAAACATCAAATTTATTTATACTGGCGTTTGCTTCTGTCTTAATTTTCACGGGCACTTCTTTGCTAATCTCTATATCCCACAAATGCCTGTTGTCCCATGGAACAAAAACATAACTGTTTAAAGAATTTTCTGAAATTTCATATAAATTTTCTCTTTCAAATTTTTTAAAACTTACATTTGGCTCATTTCCAGCGGGCGCGCGCAAATCGGCATTCACTAAATTGTCATCACAGTCGGTTAGTATCAGTTTTCCGGAAAAAATATTAAAACTAAAATCAGTAGTTCTGTTAGGAGAAACAACCTCTTTGTTTATTTTATATAGTTCTATTTCTTTTGGATGAAAAAAATCTCCGTCTTGAGAAATATAAATTATCCCAAAAACAGCACCGACTACCAAAATTGGAGAAATAAGTCTCAGAAAATGTAATTTTGTCCTTCCAAAAATAGTATCAATTCCAACAACAACAAAAAACAGCGGCCAAAGACGCAAAAATTGAAAAACTATATTCCAATTGACAAATCCAAGCATAATCCACAAAAACACGAAACCCACTAAAAATGCATATAGACCATTTGATATATTACTAACAGTCGTTCTCATTATTTTATAATTCAAAGAAATTAGAACTCAAGCAAAAATAATCTCCCTATTCTTCGCTTAGATTTGCGTTAGATTAATTTGAAAAAATCTGAAGAATAACGAGCTATTTTAAAGATTTTTTCAAGTCAAAATGATGTGAATCTGAGATGAAAAATGGGAAGTTATTTTTTGCTTGGGGACTTAATAAGATAGCTCTACCGCCCTTGCCGTGTTTCTGTAATACCCTGTAACTTTTATTGCTAAAGGAGAATCGCTTATTTTTACAGCTTCAGTTTTACCAAGATTGGGAATAACTGCGGTAAATAATGTATCGTCTTCGGCATAATCGCTAGGATTTATCATGCCTGTTGTTTTGGTTAGATACAAAAGGCGTTCCGCTCCGGTATCTGCCAGATAGTATGCTTGAACAGATTGTAAAGAATCTCCGGTTATCTTTGTTTGTTTTGCGGTCATATTTGTCAAAGCCAGACCAACAAACAATAACATCCCCATTACAATTAGTACAATAAGCAAAGTCGCTTGCCCTTTTTCATTTTTTTTAATTATTAAATTCTTGTTTTTCATTTTATATATTATTTATACAATCTCGTCGCAATGCTGTTTTGTAATATAATTTCCGTACCGTAGCTACCGGTTGATTCTATTTTCATAACTACGGTAATAACTGGCTGAGTGCTGTTGAAATCTTTGGAAGTATAAAAAGTTAAATCTTTTATTTCTATATCGGAAGAATTTATAACTTCTCCACCGCGCGCGAAATATGCGCCACTGCTATTGCATACCCCAGTTGAATTAGCTCTGCAATATTTTATTAAAATATTGTCATAATTAGTGAACTCTATTTCAGAATCATTGTTGTTTTGCTGATCATCATTTCCATCAGTACCATCGCTTATCGCCGTCGCCATTCTCAGTTCTCTGGAAACTGTTTCCATTAAATAGCTTGCTTCTCTTTGGGTATCATAAAGTTCTATGGTTTTTTTCTGTGATCTGCTGCTTCCGACAAAAATACCAATTGTCACAGAAATCACTAAAAAAAAGATTCCAAGAGCCACCAGCACTTCCAGCAATGTAAAACCATTATCTTGCAATTTATTGTGAGCACATTTCATATAAAATAAATTATAGTGTTTGTTTTAAACTTATTTCCAGCCATCATACAAATAGGCAGTTATTTCAACAGTCTGAGTTCCGTTAAATGAAACATAAGAGATTATTTCCACGCATCTTGAGATTCCCAAACAACCAGCTACAGCTGTGCCATCCGCGGAATTTTCAGTTATTTCCAAATATCTCTCAAAAGATGTTTTTTTCCAATTGCCAGGAGGACTATTATCAAGTTGAGCGTAAAACCCCTCATCGGTTAAATAAACTTTTTTATAATTAGCGCTTCCGGGCACGACAACTTCCCATCCCCTTCTTATATCATTAGTATTATTAAGTCCGACTATTACCTTGCTTCCGTCTGCTGTAATATTTGTCATCCAATCATCTCCCGCAGTCCAATTATCATCTCTTTCTTGTCTGACAATTTCAATTGATTCGTTTGCAAGATAAGAGGCAATAAGCATATTTTCATTTTTTATTTCATTGTTCAAATTCTGGGTAAAAAGCGAAATTATTGGAATAATTCCAACTGTAATAATTCCAACGGCAACAATAACCTCTATTATACTAAATCCATCTTTATTTTGTTTTTTGGGAAATGATTTCATTTTAATGCACCCCTAGTCCCTCTTAAGAGAGGAATAAAAAATTAGCTGTCATTTATACTAACTTGTCCTAATAATTCCGCTTTTGCAAATTCAAAAAATTATACGAAAATCATTGTTTATTGAGACTTACTGGATTCCCGCTTTCGCGGGAATGACAAAAATAATGAAATTATTTTAGCAAATTAGTATATATATTGCATATGCCATGCATAACAACTCAGCAATTTAATAATTTTAGGATTTCCTCATTCTTGCCTCGCTGGAGTCTCTCAGCAGATAACTCTGGCGAATTGCGCAGTTTCTCCTGTAGGAGGCAGGCATGCCTGTTCCCTACAGGAGAAACTGCGACGGAGCGGAAAATAGAAAAGTCCTAACTTTGTTTATTATTTTATCATCCTTGAACTATTTACTTCAATAATTCTGGTATTAATTCCATTGGTGATTTCAATTTCAAGTTTTATAAAACTTCCGCCTGATTTTTCGCTTCCATCTATAAATATTTTACCATAGGGCGGTTGAAAAACAATATCAACAGGACCAGCGACATCGCTTCCGTTTTTTTTCAAATTGCTAACCTTGATATTTCCAGAAAGTTCAACAGTTTCAATCTTTTCTCCTCCATCACATATTTTATTGGGAAGAACGGGAGGAATGGCGTCATCAGCGAATATGATATAATTATCGGAGTTTTTTGAGAATCTAATCCCATATCCGCCTCTTGGAAAATTTCCATTGGTTTTTAAAATATTATAAGTCTTTCCTTGTATATTTCTTATATCATTAATAATTTGTTTTTCTCCTAAAGGCAATGCTTTGGTATTTTTATAATTACTGTATCCGGAAATTACCACAGCGGACATTATGCTTATAATAGCCATAACAATAAGCAATTCAAATAATGTAAAACCGTTTTTATCTGAATTTTGAATTTTTAATTTTGAATTTTTAATATCTTTTGATTTTTTTATTAGACCATTTAAAAGTTTATGAGCAACAACAGCTTGATTAGCAACATTAATGAAATCCTTTGGAAAATCTTTAGTGATTTTATAAATTATCAACACTAACTTATGAGCTTCTTTCCAAGCATTTAAATCTGTAAATGATTTTATTTTTTTTGTATCATTATCCATTATTCAAGATTCTAAATTCTAAACACCTATATCGTTTCTGTCATTTGGTAGATAGGCATTAAAATAGCGGCGACGAGAAGACCGACTCCGCCACCAAGAACAAATATCATAATAGGTTCTATCAGGGACATCAACCCATCAACAGCTATATCAACTTCTTTTGTGTAAAATTTACCTACATCTTTTAAAACGACATCAACTTTTCCTGTCTTTTCTCCCACTCTGATCATTTTTGATATAAGAGGAGGAACATCATCACTTCTTTCAAAAGCGTAAGCAATAGAACCTCCTATTTTCACTTCATCAACACTATTGTAAACTATTTTTTTATAAACCTCACTCCCGACAACATCTCCAGAAATTTTCAGAGCGTTAACTATGGGAATTCCACTTCCAATAAGCATTGATAAGTTTTCCGCAAAGCGAGCCAGGTAAAACTTTTGAAATATTTTCTTAAACTGCGGTAATTTCAAAACGAGTTTGTCAACTTTTTCTTTTCCCTCTATGGTACCCAGATATTTTTTAATAATATAACCAAAAACAACCAACAAAACCAATATTAAAATAAAATTACCTTGTATGAAACCACTGGCTCCAATTAAAATTCTTGTTGGAAGCGGGAGTTCCTGCCCGCTATCTTCAAATACGCTAACAAGTTGTGGAACGACAAAAGCCATCATTCCCAGCCCGACCAATCCAAACCCTCCCATAATAACACCAGGATACATCAGAGCATTTTTAACTTTAGCTGTCAGAATGTATTGTTTTTCAATGTAGCTTGATAAATGATAGAGTGATTCCTGTAATTTTCCGGATGCCTCGCCGGATTTAACAATATTCACAAAAAAGTCTGAGAAGGTATCGGGAAAACGAGATAAGGCAACTGAAAAAGGAGCGCCATCATCAACCATTTTGCTAATTGTAAATATTTGCTCGCGAAAAATAGGGTTATTTTCCTGTTCATATTGTATTCTCAATGATTCCACGAGTGGTATATTGGCTGTAAGTAAAATAGAAAGTTCTTTTGAAAACATAACTACTTTTTTCTTGCTAATCCTGTTCAGAAAGGAAAATATTTTGGAAAGAGAGGAAAACTCTCTGACCGGTTTAATTGAAACAATAATAAGTTTGTGTTTTTGAAGTAATTCAATAGCTCTTTCAATATTTCCAGCCTCAATTTTCCCTTTTTGTTCTCTGCCATCTATTGTTGTCGCTTTATATCTAAATTTCATAAATTTTAATTATGTTTATAACTTCTTTGCTCATGCCTCGCTAGAGTCTCTCCGACGAATTGCGTAGTCTCTCCTATAGGGAATAAAAACCCTACTCCCTACAGAAGAGACTATGACGGGGCAGAAAAAGTGAGGAAGTTTAATATTAATACATATCTATATGGATTCATTATACTCCCAAAATATTACCGTGGCAAACTACTAGTTGGATGGGGATGTTTCGTTCCATTTGGGATATCTTGTCCCTACATCAAAAAATATTTTTTTTGTTCCGAAACAAGAATTTCCGAATATATCTTTTACCCCCAAAGTAACAAAATAACTATCAGTAACTGACTTGATATAATTATTCACAGGACTAGAACTGTTACTATCGGGAACTCCTCCATAATTTGAATAGAAGTACCACTCGTGCCGTTCCGGATTTTCGCAGACTCCATTTTTCTGGCAAGTATACCCAGAAGCAACACTGGCGCATTGAGAATTATTGTCGCAGAAAACACAAACTTCGCTATCACATTTCGCGTTATCAGCCATTTTACAATCATCATCCGCATTACAAATAAAATCAGCAGGGGGACTGCAAATTCCGCTGTCACACCAATAGCTAGCTCCGAACTTAGCGCATTCTGCATCGCCGATACAAGCAATGCATGACATAGTAGGTATATTGCATCTGGATTTATTTGATGTGACACATTGCGAACTGTCCGCGTTATCACATTCAACGAAAACAGAATTATCCGAAAAAGCAATATCTTCTCCAAAACTACATTCAGATATACCTTCTTGACCGATATCAAATAAACAAGAAGGACTGGTATAATCTGGAACTGCGCTAAAATCAATTTGTGGGTACTTATAAACAGGCATATCAAATGACGGTCCTTCTATCCAATCTGTGGATTGTTCGTATCCGCCTCCTCTGTCATCGGTGATTTTAGCCTGCCAGTAATATGTTTTTCCATATTCTATTTCTCTGCCAGGTTCAAAATCGCCACTTAAAATTTGATAATATGAGTCGGTAAGATATTTTTCAGTATCAATTACAAGATTATTGGCAAAATCATTGTTTCCCTCTTTAACTTGAATTTTATAGGACAACTGTTCGTCACCATCCGCATCGTTGAAGTTCCATTTTAATATATACCCCAGATCTCCATCGCAGAAATCAGGTTCTTGAGTTGATAATGGAATTATTTCAGGTGCCATATTTGAATTCAATATTGTAATGTTATAATATTCCGTACATTTTTTATTATTATTAATGCTGTTATCCCAAGCGCAGACTCTGAAGTTAAAAATATTCCCGGCTGAAAGCGATGAAGAAAGTATCAGATCGTTTCCCACTCCGCATGTTCCTCCTTCAACACACACTTCACAAACTCCGGTATTATTGCAAGTTTTGCTGTCTTTGTTTATCCAATTGTCAGTTGTCCATTCAATCGTTGCTTGCTGAATCAGAAAATCATCAATCGCATTGGCTGTTATCGTAAAATTATTGCTTATTCTCTCAATATCAATATCATAAGTTGTTAAATTAAAATTAACATCAAACAAATCACTGTTTTCAACCCCGTTTCTATTTTTAGCGCTTGCTACAACAGAAACTCCATCCACCTCACCATCGCAATCAGAGATACCATTGCTATTGTCATAATCGTCAGTATATCCATCACAATCATTATCTTTGCTATCCGTACAAACTTGCCAATTAATTGGTACATTTCCATCAACTCCGCTTGCGCTTCCATAATAATATCTTTTCCATTGCGGACTATTCTCAGAATTGTCATAAGCAATCGTTCCTGAATTTTCGTTAAAATTCCAAGATCCGACAAGACCGGTATTGTCGCTAAAAATATTATTATAATGATCCCCCGCTTCTGCGCCGGAAAGCGCGCGTCTATAAACACGAACTTCATCAAATTTACCTCTAAAATAGCCAGAGTTGGTATATCTAGTTCCAATTTTAATTCTGCCAATATCAGGATTAAAACCCGATCCCGTAGATTCAAAACCTCCGTTTACAAAACCTCCGTTTATGTAAATTTTAGATTCCGTGGAATCGGTGGTCAGAATAAGATGATTCCATTGTCCGGCATTCCAATTGCCGTTTTCAATCTTTACTCTATTATTAAAATTTATATTTCCGCTTCCGCTCGGATCATAACTTTGCAAAAACCACCAATTACCTCCATTTCTTCCATCCATAAGATATTGCGTTCTTGTTTTATCTGCTTCATCAACATAGAACCAAAATTCTAAACTCATTTCATCGGGATTTCCAAAATCAGACGGCATATTTATATAATCATTATTTCCATCAAAGTCAATACCGCTTCCATATTTTCCAGTACTCCAATCAGCTCCATTATATAATATTCCGTCAACATTGCTCAAACTTCCGTCATTTCCATTTCCCGAACTGTCCTCCGCTATTTCCCCCGCTCCTTCGTCAAAATTCCAATACCCCGCTAACCCCGCATCATCCGCAAAAATTCCATTATAGTGATCTTCAACCTCTTTAGGATAAAGCGCGCGATTGTAAATGCGGACTTCGTCAATGTTTCCCTCAACACGCCCTCTTGGCTCAGAATATTCATGATGGCTTCCAATTCTTAAAACAGAACCTCCGGAATCTATAGATCCCGCATGAGAATAGGCGCATCCTTCTACATTATTAACATACACTCTTCCCCTGATACCATCATAAGTATAAACAATATGATTCCATTGGTTAAGAGATGCCGCTACATCAGAAGAAGTGGTACAATAATGCCAACCTTCATCGTAAACATAGCCCTGAACTCTTCCGGTATTTGAATAAAATCTAAGCATATATTGATCCGGATTTCTTTTGTCTATAATATGTCCATAATAATAAAAATTAGTAGGATAAACCCAAGCTTCTAAAGTTATTTTTTCCGGATTTAAACTTGAATCATCGGAAATTTCTACATAATCATCCACCCCGTTAAAATTCAACGAAGAATAAACTTTTTCTTCAACATCATAATTATTACAATCACAATTACAATCCACACTGTCACTGTCATAGTTTCCAGCAACAGAACAATTAATATCACTGTCTTTGGGCTGGCAAGCTCCGGTGGCGTTATCGGGATTGCAGCTATAATTGCTAAGTAAGCTCCCGTTGCAGATAGGAACGGAAGTTGTACTTGAAGAAATAGCGCAATAACCAGAAGAACATTCATTTCCACCTGTTATACACCCGCTGTAAGAATTATTATTGGGAGAATAATAGTCAAAACAACTATCACCTGACCCGCAAGAATTACCTTCATTTCCAGACGCATAAACCCAAGAAGTTCCGTTGCAAGAATCAACGGAACATTCGCTATCGTACGAATTTGAATCTTGAGAACCGTCACAAACACCACCGCAACATCTGCCGTTTGATGAACCTCCCGGACCGCATGGGGTTAGGTCGGGTAGATTTCCCTGATCCGCATGAGAATTAATATAATAACAGTCATGGTCATAGACCGTAAAATAATAAGGGGAAAATAAATTATCGGAAGGAATCGGATATGTTTTTATTCCTCCCGGTTCTTCCCATCCCAATCTTAAAGTAGCGGCGCCATAACCTTCATACCATTCAATTCTTATGGGAACAGGATCAAGCGAAGTAAAATCATAAGTTGCGGAATATTCACTGCCGTTATAGCCCCAGTGATCAATTAATCTGTTCCCGTTAATATCAAGTCTTATTCCGTCATCGCTATACATATAAAAAGTATGTGTTCCTAAAACATTCGGGACTATCACTCCCTCCCAAATTATGCTTACCGTGCTGGATTGATCTTCCCAGCTATTGCCGTTTATATTGATCTGTCCGGAACCCCAAGTGTGATTTATGTCAGTATCAATATCGCTTCCCAAATAAGTGTTAAAACCTGTTCCATTATAATAATAATATCTTAAGCCGTTGGAAGCTGCTTCAATTTCTTCCACATGATTCACACTGCCATCTCTTGCCCAAGCATAATAATTTACTGTCGTGCCATAAGTATAAGAACCAATTTTCTTAACGCAATCGCAAGCAATCCCATCACCGCATGATCCGCAATTTTTGCTCTGCCAGCTTCCCCCGTCTTCTTGCCAATATATTTTATACTCCTCAATACCGCTCACATCGTTCACCGAAGCAACCAGAGAAACCTTATTCGGAAGATCTGTTCTGCTATCCAGTACTTCAGCGACTATCAAATCATTTTCGTTGTTGTAAGCGTTAAGTGAAAAGTTGTCTAACATCAAATCACAAACATCGTTTGTTACGGAAGGATCGGGATCAAGCAGACAAGAATTCCCAACACATTCATAATCATTCAATATTAAAGAATCAGCGGCAAAGCAATGATCATTATGTCTGTTTGAAACATTATACAAACATTGACCAGAAGAACAAGTATAAGCTCTCTCTTCACATCCTCCGTCCCAAAAACCTCCATAAGTATAACAGCCGTCAGAATCTCCGCCATCCACACAGACAATGCCATCATTTCCCGGATCAGACTCCCATTCCCATGAAGCTCCATTACAAATTTCCATAGCGCAAGAATCAGTATTATAAGAATTAGGATTTGAGATCGTGGCATTGCAAACTTCTCCGCAACATTTTCCGCCGGGAGTAATCAGACAAGCGCCCAAATCGCTGACTCCCTCGCATTCTCTATTTTTCACGATAAAAGATTCTACTGCCGTACTTCCTAAATTACTGCCTCCCGAATAATCAACGGCCTCGGAATAATATTCTATTTCCACTCCAGCCGTAAGCGCGCCTATTGTGGCTTGAATGCTTCCTACATTTTGACTTGGGTCTTCATCGCAATCAGAATCAGCATCTGCATCATTACAATCAAAAGCTATCTGCCATAATCCGCCATCTTCTCTATAATATATAGTGTGCCGTCTTATCCCATTTATATCCGTAGCAGTTGATGTAAAAGCTATTGTGTCATCATTATAAATATCTCCGCCTGGAACGCGAGAAATACTAATTAGAGGATCCTCCGTATCACAGAACATTTCAGCCAAATCAATAATTGGCTGATTTGGATCGCTGTCTGTGTAATCACAATCATTATTTATTCCGTCAGAGCATGTCCCCGCCCAACTTGTGCCTTCGGAATATGAAACAAGCGATTGATTTTCGGCAAAAACTATTTGGCGAAGAGGCATATCACTACTATCAGCATAAATATACACATTAACATTCAGATTATCTGCCATACCATCGGTTATTCCACTTCTCCAATCGCATCCCGGATTGAAATCATAACTACAAATTCTATTGCTCCCAGTTCCAGTACAAGTCATCGGAGCTTGTATTATTTCTTCTCCTTCCAAAATCGGAGCATCAATGGTGATATAAAAACTGTCAAGATTCGCTTTTCCGTTCGGATCAGAAATATTAACATTGATTATATTATCTATATTTCTGAATAAAGACGGGACATTTAAAATAACAGAGGCAACTGTCACTCCTCTTGGATCCGGTTCACTGATACATCCTTCATTATCATTGGTATCCACTGCTGTTGAGCGATAATTTAGCACCTCTCCGGAAGAGAACGGACCGATTCCTCCCGTATCACACTCTATTACAGATCCTGAAAGATCGGCGCATTCAATAGTTATTAAGTCATCCGGCCAATTATCACTCCAGATTAACGAATGGCTTTTAAATCCAACATTATCTAAAGCAACGGATCTAACTAATAACTTATCAACATTATAAAGTGTTCCTTGCGGAGTTCTGTAAATATTTAGAACAGGCGGACTTTCATCGCAGATAGAAACTGTAATATTATTGTAAACTTCTGCCAACGCTGCTTCCAGATCAGCTCCGGAAATTGAAACGCAACCATCTAATGTGCTTTCGGAATCAGAGGTGTAATAACAGTCAGAAGATGTTGAAGCTATATATTTTATAAAATCCTCCGCTTCCGCCTTTTTTGTGGAATCAACAATTTCGTCCAACTTAAGTCCAACTGAGACGATCCTAACCCCATTACTTTTTGCAATATCAGCATTCGTTTTAGCTAAAGGTATATTATAATGCGGAGGTCCATCCGTTAAAACGATCATTGTTCTTGTCGCAGATAGATTGGTGGGACTCAGATCTGAATCCAGTTCTTCTTTGGCTCTTTGAATCGCAACAGATGTTTGACGATAACCGGAAGGATAATTATTTTCACCAAGTATCCCGTCGCAATTATTTATAATTCCTTGTATATAACTTCCACTTTTATTTAATTGTTCGCTGTCTATGTTGTTGTTGAAAGCAACTAATCCAACTTGATGATAATCGTAAGGATAGTAGCTCGCATCCGGAGTAGCAACAAATAAGCCGTCTATAAAATTGTTACAAGCAGATTTTACAACGCTAAATTTTAAGTCATTAGCCATAGTTGCCGAACGATCCACAACTAATATAACATCAGCGGGACCCTTACAGAATTGAGCATTTACATTTTTTGTGTGCCAGACTTCATCGTCTTTTATAAAATTAAAAACACCAAAAACAGAGATGGCAGACAAACAAGCGAATATTGCTAATTTGGATTTTGAAAATAATCTAATCATAATTGTGTAATTAGATATTAGATTAGGACTTCCTCGTTATTGCTTCGCTGGAATCTCTCAGCAGAAAACTCCGGCGAATTATATGCTTGCTCGCCACAGTCCTCTGCCGAGAGACTGCAACAGGACAGAAAAGCGAGAAAGTCCCATAAATATCTTATTAATATTCGAATCCAATATTTATTTTATGCTTATTCCGTTTTCTCCCATAGCAATAATCTCTGATATCTTTTCACAATTATTAGTAACGACAAGATATAATCCGTTTCCCAGACTGGAAAATTTAGCAGGCTTAGAGCTGCCTTTTTCTTCATACCCAATCCAAAACCCTTCTATTTTACAATTTCCGTCAGTAATAACTCTGGTTTCTATTTCAAGTCTTTCGTTAACACAATTGCTCTCAAGTATTTCCACGGTTCCGTTACATCTGCCTTTTACTTCAATAATTTTTTTCTTATTATCTTTTATTTTTCTTTGTATGTTAGTTTTTCCATCTTTATCTTTGGTTCCGATTCCCCATTCTTCTCCACAATCATAAATTTCACATACTAAATATTTCTTATCGCTACATAAATCATAAGAGTCGCATTCCATGTCAAGACATTTGCTATTCAACAAATTACACCCGGGAAAGTATGAAGTAAATATAACTTCATCTCCCGAATCAACCACTTCTGTTTTAGAAATATTATCTTCTTTGTCTCCGCGATTTTCGTTAATTTGAACTAAAACTCCAACAACATAAAACAGTAAAATAATTAAAATAAGATACATTGTTTTCACAAAAACAGCCAGAATGTTTATTTTTTTGTTTTTCATATTGTATTTAATCAAAAATAATTTATTTATTTTGGGACTTCCTCGCTCTTTGTTATTCCAGTATTTATTTTAATGACATAATAAATGGATTTTTTTCTTTGCTATATTTCTTTTCTTCAATTAATTTTCCGTAGTATTCCATTTTTTTTACTTGTTCGCTGTTTGCTAAACTTTCAATATTTACATTCGCGCTATTTATTCGGTTGTTGTATTCACTATAATCACTTTCGAGTGATTTTGAACATTCGGAAATTTCTTCTTCGCTTAAATCTGACTGAAAAAAAGTTAAATAAAAAACAAAGGAAAAGACAATTGCCGCAATAAACAAATAAATAAAGCCTTTTTTTATTTTATTTTTTATTTTATTTTTTATTTTATTTATTCTCATACTAAATTAATAATAGTAAAATTCTATGTCCATCTCGTAATCTAAGACAGGATTTGTGTCCGTTATATTTTCTCCAAGCTCTTCATTTTTATTATCTTCAGATCTTAAAACTGATATTGATTTTTCATAAACAAATGGAATACCATTTTCAATGTCATATATAAAACTCATAAAGTTCAAAAAACCTCCCGAAGCTGCGATGTTAATAATTACTTTGTTAAATTTATTGCTATCTTCTTTCTTATCTTTCCCCTCCTCAGCTTTTTCCTCTTTTGATATGAAAAATTCGTTAATTTTAATATTTTTGTTATTAGCAAGATTAATAATATGTATTAAATAATCTTCATAATTATCCCTGTTCGGTATAAATTCTCCGATTTTTTCAACCTCTTCGTTATTTACTTTTTTATTTTTTTTGTTGATATCCACAATTTTCAATAATAGAGATTTTCCAAGCTCAACATCTTTTTCTTTTGCCTCGTTTCCAAATTCTATAATTTTCGCTTCTTTGCGCATAGGAGATATTAGATAGAACATAATACCGCAAGTAACAAAAAGTGTCATAAACAATACTGTTATTCCGCTTGAGAATTTCAAATTTGATTTAGTATCTGAATTCGAATTCTCTCGTTTATTAAAATTATTGTAGACATTTTGTAGGTTCATATCACAATTAAAGTATATTTAATTTCATTTCTCCGCTAAAATTAATGGTATTGTCATCATTTTTTTTATTTAAATCATAAACAACTGAAACATTTTTTACAAAAGCACTCATTTGTTTCAAATTATTTTCAAGTGAAATCAATTTTTTTGCATCGTATGCAATACCGCTAAATCTTACTTGTACAAAACTTTCGTTACTGTCAGACATCTCTTTGAGTTCAGCTGAATATTTATCTATACTTAAATACCTGTCTATCTTTGAGGAAAGCAATAATAAACCAGAGTCCCAATAATCTTCATGAAATAAAACAACTTCTTTTTTAAATTTTAAATTTCCACTAAAAATTATATTGTTGGTATTCTCTTCACGAGAAATATTGTTAATTTCAACGCTGTCAATCCAATAAGAATTCTTAAAAATGGCAATTTGATTTACAACTGCCGAATAATTATTTGCAGTCCCGTTAATATCCATTATAAGATCTTCGTTTTTATCAAGCGATAGGATGCTTTCTTCCAGACAGATATTATCTGTCGTAGTATCTTGAATAACACTAAACGCTTTGGAAAAATAATCGTGATCATTAAGTATTTTTGCAATATCTTTTATCTCGTTTTTTGTTAAAAGCAACTCATTGTTTTCTATCTCTTTTTCTATGTCCGCACTCACCTTTTTCATCTCTAAGCTTAATCCTTCTGATTTTTCAGAAGCGATTGTTTTTTCAATATATACTCCTAAATAAGAAATTACTGAAATAATTAGCAATAAAGCCGAGAATGCAAAAAAAATTCTTTTTTGTTTTTCTTCACTTTCTTTGAATCTTATTTTTTTAGGTAGCAGGTTTATGGAAGACATGGCGGGATATTAATTTTATTAGAATGCAAAGTTAAAATTTCAGAGTATCAAACGAGCGTAGCGGAGTTTGATTGAAACATCATAATTCTCGGACTGACACACGAGCAAAGCAGAGTATGTTGTGTTATGAAGCTTCAACGAATAACAAACTACACTGCGGCTCGTTTGTCAGTCCATACCCTCTATGGTGTCGTCTCATTCCACTCCGGCATATTTTCAGCAGTTGAAACAAACTTTTCCGCTCCTTGGTCGGAAGCCCAACAACCATATCCGATACTATCAGTGACTTTTAGATTAATCACATAAGGATTCATAGCATCCCTTTCTTCTACGAAAGAATGAAAAACTTGCGGAGACACAGGAGGAGCAGGAGGATATACTGTACCTGCCATATCAGCCGGATCATTAAAAATTTGGTCTTTGCTTGGTTCTGTAGCATCTGTAGAATCATAATCCCAGTCCCAAATAAGATATGTATTACTATTAACTACATTTCCGTCATATACTACGGAGCACGAAGGATCAAAAGTAACAATATCAAATTGTTCTGGAGTAACAGGAAGATAAGTCATGCAAACAGTCGGCCATTGATGTTTTGTTGTACTGAAAGAAATAGTAGGAGTAGCAGGAGGAATAGTAAAGGGGGTAGCAGTAGCACTAGCACCAGCACTGTCCCAAACAGTTATGTCCCAGTCATAATTAACAATAGGATCGTCATAACCAACGAAACCGCCACAGTTAGGAATATTCACTGCTTTAACAGAAGTGTCACCTGATATCTGTCTGCCGGAACTGCAGCTGGCAGCTCCTTTTCTCAAATCTATTTGATATTCCGTCTGATTCCCGTTTCCATCTTCAGTGTCTTTGAATTCCCATGACAGGAGAATCTCTCCCGGAGAAGAATTGCACCAGTTAGCTGGAATAGTGGGAGCATAAGGAGTTACGGTTGGCGCATCATTCGGCGCTGTCACCGCTATCGTTACAATATCACTAGCTGTTAATCCTTCACGAACAACTTCCACTTTTGCCGTATAGGTTCCCACGACAGCGTAATCACAAATATCCGCAATGGTATAATCGGCAGCTCCGGTATAAACATGGTCCGTCACTCCGTCGGTAATATCGCAGTCAAAGATATAATCAACATTTCCCGTTGCCGTGCCTTCTATGTCAGCAAAAAGATCTACATTATTTAAAGGAGCGATCCCCAAAGAAGGATTGACGGAAAGATCAACTGAAAGGCTTTTTACCATAAATGAATATCTTTTCGGAAAAGGAGCAATTCCGCAAGAAGCGGGATCGTCGGGATCACAGATAGTATTAGCCGCTCCATCCGTTGCTTCGGAGCTATATTCAATTTTATCTCCGTCGTTCAACGGTCCTGTAATAGTTATAAAATTAAGTCCCCCTGCTACCGGAGCAGTAGTGGTATCCCAAAAACCATTACCGTTAGCAACCAAAGTTCCTCCGCTATTATACCGCCACCATCTTATTTTTTGGTCGGCAATTATTCCTGAATTATCAAAAGCGTTGGAATAAATAGTGACAGATTCACCCGCTTCGTCTATGTTACTAAGATTTATTATTCCCCCGTCTATAATTTTAGTTCCCGTTCCTATATCAGGAGTCCACACTTCGGTGATAAGAGTAGGAAAAGTGGTGTCGTTGGTACAGGCGTCTGTTTCGGTAAGGGTTATATCTTCCATACATAAACTGGTTGGAGGTGCGCAAACAGCGCTATTATTACTATCTTTGGCAATATTTTCCATACATAAACTACTGGCGGTACAACCCGGATCTAAAGAATCTTCAGAAATACTTTCTGAACATAAACTGCCAACAGTACAACCAGGATTAAGAATATCTTTAGGAATATCTGTTGTGGATAAAGTAGCTGTAACATCTTCGGAACAAAGAGTGTCAACATCACAAGCAGAACCGTTAGCTGGATTGTCAGCATTTAGAACAATCAGAGGAGGACTGCAATCTTTTACATTACCGTTTTTATCTAATTTAATAACAAGGACTTCTCTGTTTCCCACTCCGTAACTTTTTGTCTCTCCTGCCATGACATAGCCGCCGTCGGAGGTTTGTTGGACAGACCAAAGATAATCATTATCTCCATCTCCGAATGTTCTTGCCCAGTCTTGGCTGCCGTCTGAATTTAATTTTATAATAAGAGCATCCTCGTTTCCCGCTCCGTAGCTTCTTGTGGATCCTGTTGTAATATAACCGCCGTCGGAGGTTTGTTGGACAGACC
>Ga0164318_10002009_pt1 | contig 18604 bp, 15 predicted proteins | sample GuaBasSedimGuay9_FD_113734 | JGI IMG/M metagenome (GOLD analysis project Ga0164318, IMG submission 113734) | Subseafloor sediment microbial communities from Guaymas Basin, Gulf of California, Mexico - Guay9, Core 4571-4, 0-3 cm | ecosystem: Environmental > Aquatic > Marine > Hydrothermal vents... | reverse complement strand
GTGATTTACACACGGTATCAGTGGTTAACTTGCCGCTGATTTTTCCAATAGATAACTAATTCCTAAAAGCTAAGCGCTAATAGTTGTTCAGCGATTTATTTGAGATATAGGAAACCGCTGCATACATCCTGGGTCGCAATGGTAAAATTGGTGCAACAATCGTTCATTGCCTGGCTGACTTCGCTTAATGCTTTTTGAGGTGTATTATTTTTTTCGCTAAGATGTGCAAGAATTACATGTTTTAAATTTTGGTGTTTTACTTCCATTAAAAGTTTTTTCGATTCTTCATTGGAAAGGTGGCCTGTCCTGCTTTTTATGCGTTGTTTTAACGGCCATGGATAGGTACCTTGCTTAAGCATCTCTGGATCGTGATTGGCTTCAAGTATCAATGCGCTGCATTTTTTCAAACGTTCTTTTACCACTGCAGTAGCTATCCCCAGATCAGTTGCAATTCCAATTCTTGTATTGTTTTGTTTTACAGTAAAACCTGCCGGATCTTCCGCATCATGGGACGTACAGAAGGGATGGATGGTTAAGTCATTTATTTTAAAGGTTATCCCGCATTCGAACTCTATAAGATTATGAACAGCGCCTAATTTTGAATCAGCAGCTTTTTTAGTTTTTCTGTTCATATAAACAGGGATGTCGAAACGGCGTGAAAGGACGCCTACTCCCTGTATATGGTCATTATGTTCATGTGATACCAAAATGACGTCAATATCTTCTGGAGAGATCCCTTTTGACAGAAGGCGACGCTCGATTTCAATTCCGGAAAGACCCGCATCAATTAATAAAGATGTTAACCCATTGGAAATAAAGATTGAATTCCCCCTGCTTCCGCTTGCCAATACGCATAAAGCAAGATTATATTCTTCATTTTGGCAAAATCCGTTCATTTTTGGCCCAATGCGGCTTTGCGGCTTAATCGAATCTTGCCATCGCTGGTTATATCAAGAACTTTAACCTTGATGCTCTCTCCAAGCTTAACAATATCTGTAACTTTTTTTACATGCCGTTCGGCGAGTTGTGAAATATGAACAAGGCCGTCTGTTCCGGGGAATATTTGAACAAAAGCGCCAAAATCTGTAATATTAACAACGGTTCCTTCATAAATAGCTCCAACTTCGGGTTCCATTGTAATTTCATTAATCATTTTTATAGCTGCATTTCCATCCTCTTGATTGGCAGCGGCAATTTTGACCAGGCCTGAGTCATCTACCGAGATATTTGTATTTGTTTCAGCCTGCATCGATCTGATTGTTTTTCCGCCGGGCCCTATAATTTCGCGAATTTTATTTGAATTTATTTGAATCGTAAATATTTTGGGAGCATGGGTAGAAATTTCTTTTCTCGGCTCCTTCAGTGCATCCAACATTTTTTCAAGTATTAAAATTCTGCCGATGCGGGCCTGTTCCAGAGCTTTTTCCATAATATCTTTAGAAAGTTCAAGAATTTTAATGTCCATTTGAAGAGCGGTTATTCCGTCCTTTGTACCCGCTACCTTAAAATCCATATCCCCTGTCTGGTCTTCATCTCCCAAAATGTCCGATAAGATAACGATATTGTCTTCCTCTTTAACAAGACCCATTGCAATTCCTGAAACAGGAGCTTTTATCGGAACACCTCCATCCATAAGTGCCAAAACACCGGCACAAACAGTTCCCATTGATGAAGAACCGTTCGACTCCAAAACTTCTGAAACAAGACGTATGGTATAATCAAATTCTTTTTTAGAAGGCAAAACCTTTTCAATGGCTTTTGTTGACAGTCCACCATGCCCTATGTCTCTGCGGCTGGGTCCTGTTAAACGTTTTGCTTCGCCTACTGAAAAAGGTGGAAAATTGTAATGGAGCATAAAAGGTCTGAATTCTTCCCCCATTAAAGTTTCTATGCGTTGTTCATCTGTTTCGGAACCAAGGGTCAAAACTCCAAGGACTTGCGTTTCCCCTCTTGTAAAAATACCGGAACCGTGAGGTCTTGGCAGAATTCCAACATCACAGGTAATTGGTCTTATCTCGTCAAATTTTCTTTTATCAATACGACGTCCTTCCTTTAAGATAAGATCACGGCTTATTTTTTTCTTTAACCCGTTAAAAATTTTTTTAACTTCTGTAATACGTTCCGCATAATCTTCTCCGAGCTTTTCAAGCACATCGTTTTTAGCTGCCCGAAGAGCTTTATGTCGTTTCACCTTTTCTTCTATATCCAAGGCATCGCGGATCGATATCTTGGCCATGGATTCAACTTTGTTTATCAGATCTTCATCTTTTTCCGGCGGTGAGAAGGTTCGTTTTTCCTTTCCGATCTTTTCTTTTAGTTTGACTTGTAAATCTATGATAGGCTGCATTGCCTCATGGCCAAAAAATATGGCTTGAAGCATATCAGTTTCACTAACTATATTGCTTTCCCCTTCCACCATTACAACACCGGTTTTTGACCCAGCTATAATAATATTGATATCGCTTTTTTCGAGTTCACTGATTTGAGGATTTACTTTTAATTGACCATTTATGCGTCCGACTCGAACAGCGGCAATCGGTCCGGAAAATGGAATGTCAGATATTTCGAGTGCCGCAGATGCACCTATCATAGCAAGAATATCGGGGTCATTTTCCATGTCCATGGAAAGAACTGTTGCAACTATTTGTGTTTCAAAGAAATAATCCTCTGGAAAAAGAGGACGAAGGGGACGGTCTATAAGGCGGGATGTTAATGTCTCCTTTTCGCTTGGTCTGCCGATTTCTCGCCTGAAATAATTTCCAGGTATTCGGCCTGCGGCATAGATTTTTTCCTGATATTCGACAGTAAGGGGTAAAAAATCTGAAACACGTTCATCATGCGTTGAGACAGCCGTTACCAATACAACTGTATCTCCATACTGAACGATAACGGAACCGGAAGCCTGTTTGGCGATTTTTCCAGTGCGCAGACTAAGGGTCTTGTCCCCGACTGCAGTTTCATATACAACTTCCATAAATAATCTCCCGAAAGAAAGTGAGACTGTAAGGCCTCAAATAAATTTGGCTATATTTGCCATTTCTTTGCATATAGCATATAAAATTCAATTTCTTACAGACCGTTTACGCGAAAGCGGAAATCCAGTCACCAGCGTCTGACTTTATATGAAATTCGCAAAAAGAGCTAAGGAACGAGAATGAAATGAATTTCAGATACATCATCTTATCTTCTCAACCCCAATGATTCTATTATTGCTCTGTATCGTTTAATACTTTTATTTTTTACATAATCTAAAAGTCTGCGCCGCCTTCCGACCAGCATCAACAATCCTCGCCTGGAATGGTGATCTTTTTTGTGCACTTTAAAATGTTCGGTAAGATAAAGAATGCGCTTTGTCAAAAGTGCAATCTGTACTTCTGGAGAACCAGTATCATTTTCATGAAGCTGGAACTGATCTATCAACTCCTTCTTGGCTTCGGTAGTAAGTCTCAATTTATTTTTGCCTCCTTAATTTTAAGACAGCTTCTTTACGGCCCTGCAAGGGCTCGGCAGTGTCCATCCATAAATGGTCTTTTTGCCCAATGTCTGCGTTATGCAGGCCTTGATCTTGAACAAAAATCCTCATTTACGGATGGACACTCGTTAACTGAACACACAGCAATAACCGTATTTGTTGTTTTTCTTCTGATAACTTAATACAGCAAGAAGATCGTTGTTATTATCAACGATCTTTATAAATTTTGCAGAGTTTTCAAGATGCTTTGGCATAAAATCTCTTTTTGTAATTATTTTGCCATATTTGATCTTTTCAGTCAAAGATTCATCGGCAACATGTCCGGGTATGCCATGCAATGCATCTGCCATACTTATTATTTTTTCTAATAATCTTTTTCCGAGCATATTGCCGGAAAATGCAAGTTTTTCCAGTTCTTTTAGGCTAACTGCCTTATCAATGGTAAATCCACTGCTTTTAATTCTCTTAAGTTCTCTAAGATGCGCTCCACAACCCAGTCTTGCACCGATGTCCGCACAAAGAGTTCTAATATATGTTCCAGCAGAGCAGGTAATTTCAAAACGGATATAAGGTAAATTTATCTCAAGAATTTTATTGTTAGATATAAAGACAGGGCGGGCAGGTTTTTGAACGGGTCTTCCGCTCCGTGCCAATCTGTACAAAGGAACTCCTTTAAACTTCAATGCTGAAAAAACCGGTGGAAGCTGATTTATCATTCCCTCAAACTGTTTAAATGCCGAGCGTATGGCTTTTTCAGAAACATCCATACTGTCACAAATTGAAGTGATAGTACCTGTCAAATCCTGCGTATCTGTTTCGACACCTAATTGAAGAGTTGCTAAATATTTTTTTTCATCATGCAAAAAAAACCTGGCTATCTTGGTTGCTTTGTTAATGCAGCATATAAGAACACCGGTCGCGAAAGGATCAAGGGTGCCGGCATGCCCTATTTTTTTTACTCCAAGCAGTTTTTTGACATAAGCGGCCACTCCGGCCGAAGATATGTCTGCCGGTTTATCTACGACTAAAATACCATTTAACCCGGTGTGTGAAATCGATTGGACCTCCTTTCTTCAGATAATGTATAATCTTATCCCTTACATTTCGCTAGTTTTTTTACACTCGTCGCATTAAAATTATGTTACGTCCAAGCTATAAGTATCTAAAGGGAGAATTGTGGTACGCCTTTGGCTGTTAATTGATAACACGCTGCTCAAGGGATTTTATGTCCTTTATGCATCGGCCAAAGATTCAGTCTCCCCGTTTCACTGCAACTCTTAGGTACTTTGGCTCACAAAATTGATTAATTAAATCATATCTCTTAAAAATAGCGAAAGGCGGGTTATCCATTGCCCGTTTTTATTAATTTAAGCATTTTTTCAATCTTTAACCCGTAATCAAAAGATTTATCGTAAAAAAATTTAAGTTCGGGCATATAACGTAAACCAAGCTGAGCTGCCAATGTTCGTTTAACATAACCAGCAGCGCTTTTAAATCCTTCTATCGCTCTTTCTCTGCTTGTTATGCTGCCGGAGGTGGTAAAATAAATCTTTGCGAGTCTTAAGTCATTTGACATTTTTACCCCTGTAATTGTGGTCATCTTCAGTCTGGGATCTTTTATCTTTTTTTTTAAAATATCTGATAGAATTTTCTGAATCTGGCCGCTGACTCTATCTGCCCGTGCAAATGGTTTCATATGTTGATGATCTCCATTTCAGTGTCAATGATTTCAGCCAGCCCAAGCTCGTCAGCCTTATTGAAAATTTTGTCTATCTTTGAATTTATTACCTTGCGATTGTTGCCAGCCAGGGCAAAGCCGATTTTGGCCATCTGATGAATATCATTAAGGTCAACCTCTGCAACTGAAACATTGAAATTATTGCGCAACCGGTTGATGACCGATTTTACTATTTTTCTTTTACTTTTCAGGCTCCGGCAGTCATGCAGCCTGAATGTAATAATTCCGAATCCGACAACCAATTAACTTTAACTCACTTTGATTTTTACTTCCTGTTTCTCATGATTAACTCTTTATGATAAATGGAGCAAGTATACCAGAACTCCGTCCGGAAAGATCTCTTTTCTGCAATCTCAGCACCAGGCGAAAATTTTTCCTTCACGGATAAACTCTGTGGGAAGATGAAAACTTTACTAATCAAACTCAGGTTTAATTTCTTCTACATAATAACATTCTATAATATCGCCAACCTTGATGTCATTAAAATTTTCAATGCCTAATCCACATTCATAACCGCTCTGTACCTCTTTGACGTCATCTTTAAAACGGCGCAGAGAAGAAACTTTGCCTTCATAACAAACAATTCCATCTCGAATCAGTCGTGCAAGACTCCCTCTTTCGACCTTTCCATCTGTTACATAACAACCGGCTATCATACCAATCTTGGGTACATGAAAGGTTTCTCTAACCTCGGCTCTTCCTGATAACCTTTCTTCAAATTTAGATGACATCATACCGACAATGGCATCTTTGACTTCTTTAATGACGTTATATATAATATTGTGATATCGAATATCGACATTTTCTTCGGCGGCGTATTCAGAAACCTTAGCGTTGGGGCGAACGTTAAAGCCTATAATTATGGCATCAGATACCGCGGCGAGAGAGATATCCGATTCAGTTATCGTCCCGGTGGCTGAATGGATAATATTGATTTTTACTTCTTCGTTTGAAAGTTTTACAAGAGAATCCCTGATAGCTTCAATAGAACCATCGACATCTGCCTTAACTATCAGGTTCATATCCTTTGCTATGCCTTTTTTCATTTTTTCAAAAAGCCCCTCAAGGCTTAATCTGCTGCTCTTTGCCAGCTCTTTGGAGCGCTGTTTCTGTATTCTATGGATGCTGACCTGCTTGGCGCTTTTTTCGTTAGCAAGTGTAATAAATTCGTCACCTGCTGTGGGAACTCCTGTTAGACCGACTACTTCAACAGGAGTCGAAGGACCGGCTGAATTTATATGGACACCTCTATCATTCAGCATGGCACGAACTTTTCCATAATGCATGCCGCAAACAACGGGATCACCCGCATGAAGGGTCCCTTCTTGAATAAGTATACTGGCAACAGCACCTCTGCCTGCATCCAGCTTTGCTTCTATTACATGTCCTTTAGCTAATTTATCAGGGTTGGCTTCAAGTTCCAGCATTTCAGATTGAAGAATTATCATCTCAAGCAATTCCTCAATACCCTGATTTTTCTTAGCGGAAACCTTAACAAATATTGTATTGCCACCCCATTCTTCGGGGACAAGTCCTATTTCTGCAAGTTCACGTAAAACTCGATCAGGCTCTGCATTAGGTTTATCAATTTTATTGACGGCAACAATAATTGGAACATTTGAAGCTTTGGAGTGATTAACCGCCTCAATGGTTTGAGGCATTACTCCGTCATCTGCGGCAACAACCAGGACAACGATATCCGTAATCTCTGCACCCCGAGCGCGCATTGCAGTAAACGCTTCATGCCCTGGGGTATCCAAGAAAACAATCTGACCGTTTTTTGTGGAAACATTGTAAGCACCAATATGCTGCGTTATTCCACCTGCTTCGATTTCCGTTATTCGGGTTTTACGTATTACGTCCAGAAGAGAAGTCTTGCCATGATCCACATGTCCCATAATCGTAACAACCGGCGGCCTTGAAACTAGTTTGTCGGGATCATCTTTTTCCAGATGCAAGACAGTCTCTTCTTCAAAAGATGCCCTTTCAAGTTCATAATTGAATTCTGTAGCTACAAGTGCAGCGGTTTCAAAGTCTATTGTCTGGTTTACGGTTATCATAACACCTAAGGACATCAATTTCCGGATTATTTCTCCTGCCTTTACCCCCATTCGCTTTGCTAACTCTGAAAGGACAATGGCGTCATCAATTTTAATTCTGCGTTTAATAGCTTTAGGAGTCGTTATTTGGGTTTTTTGTTTTGTCACCTGAAAGTTCTTAGCCTCTTTTGCCCATTTTTTGCCCTTTCGGTATCGATTCTCTTTAGCATACAAGGCATCTCCTTCAACGACTTCTTTTCTCCGAAAAGGCGCTTTCTTTTTGGCTCCTTTTATCTCTTTTGATTTGAGCTTCTTGTCAGGAAAGGATTTTTCTTCGGCGGCCAATATTTCTTCTTCGGTTCTCTCTTTTGTTTTCGGAAGCTTAACATCTTCTGCCGGCTTTTCGATCGGAGCTATCTCCATCTCAACAGGTTTTTCCTTTTCAGGAGCAACGGCCAGTTTAATAATCTTCGCAGGAGTTTCCTTTTTTGATTTCTTTTTTATTTTAGGCGGTTGTAAGATTTTTAGGCCAGGTGTTTTCTTCTTTTGGATTTCTTCAGATTCAGTCTTTTTGATAACAGGTGGTTTTTGCGGCTCAACTTCAGGTTCAATAGATGGCTCCGGCAAATCTCGACTCTTTGCATCAACTCTCTTCAGGCTGCTCGCAACTTTTTCAGGGGCTGCTTCGGTAACTTTTTCAGGAGCTGTTTCAGTAACTTCTTTTTCCGCAGCCTCTGTTTCTTCAACTTCAAAAGTTTCTTTAGACGGTTTTTCCAAAGCTTTACCTTCTTCAGGATGCAAGACAGGCTCGGTGATTTCTATTGCTGAAACAGGTTCTTTTTTAGCGGATTTTTTCCGCCTTCTAATTACAGTTGGTTTTACCCGCGTTATCTCTACTGCATCCGTTTTTGTGCCGAAAAGGTTAGCTTTAACCATGGCCACGGTTTGATTATCCAGAGAACTCATATGGTTTCCCACAGAAATACCCATGCTCTTCAATTTTTCAAGAAGAGTTTTATTATTCATATTAAGTTCTCTGGCAAGTTCATATATTCTGATCTTTACCATCCAACCCCCTTAGTTTTTGACCGCTATAAGCTTTTTTGAGTGTTTTGCCGATTTTAGGGAAACATAGGATCCCTTATTATCATAACAAAATTATATAAAAATTATGAGTTCTGCAATGATGGGTAGAGAAATTTTAACGATTTGTCAAATTAACATTAAGCTCTTCTTTGTTTTCATGCTTTGTTGTGTCCATTGAGGCATTGTGGTTATTATGAATCCAGATCCTCTTTAATTCCGTTATTTTCACCATCTGTTTTTTCTTTAATAACATCTTCAATTGCTTCCGCTGACTTATCATAAGCTTTATCCGAATGAGTCACAGCTTCTTTTGCCGTTTCTATTAACCTTCTGGCTTCTTTTTCAGTAATTTCCTTAACTTGAAGCAAATCATCTATTGAAGCAGAAGCGATCTCTTCAATGGAAAAGAATCCTTTTTCAACCAATCTATCTGCCATAATGTCGCCGACATCCGGTAATTTCATCAGAGAGTTGTATCCGTTTTCCATATTTTTATCGTAAGATTCCTCACTTCTAACATCAAGATGCCAGCCGGTTAATTTTGAGGCTAGCCTTACATTTTGTCCCCGCTTTCCAATAGCTACTGAAAGTGATTCATCAGGAACAATGACTTCCATAGATTTATTCTCTTCATCAATAATAACTTTGGAAATCTCGGCAGGCGCCAAAGCATTGCAAACAAATTTTGCCTGGTCCACATGCCATGGTATGATATCTATCTTTTCTCCCTTAAGTTCCTGGACAATATTTTGAACTCTGCTTCCTTTCATGCCGACACAAGCTCCCACAGGATCTATGTCTGAATCATTTGAAGTGACGGAAATTTTCGCACGACTTCCAGGCTCACGGGCGGCAGCCATTACGTTTACAATGCCTTCTGCGATTTCGGGGACTTCTGTTTTGAAAAGAGCGATCATAAAGTTCGTTGATATCCTGGACAGTATTACCTGGGGACCCCGTGAATCATGCTGAACATCAAGAATATATGCCCTTATGCGGTCTCCACGTCGATAAGTCTCTTTTGGAATCTGTTCGCGAACCTTGAGAATTCCTTCTGTCTGACCTAAATTGACAATAATGTCACCACGTTCAATGCGCTGAACAATTCCATTTATGATTTCACCCTTGCGGTTAATAAAATTATTATAAACAGCATTTTTCTCAGCATCCTTCATTTTCTGGATGATAACCTGTTTAGCTGATTGAGCGGCTATTCTGCCGAAAGAACTTGTATCCATCTTTATGCCAAGACTGTCGCCGATTTCACAATCGGAATCGAGTTCACGTCCTTTTTCAATGCTGATTTGAAGGTCAGGTTCAGTAACTTCTTCAACAACTTCCTGAAACTGAAACACCTCTATCTCACCTGTTTCTTCGTTGTATTGAGTCTCAATATCAATCTTGCTTCCATATTTTTTCCTGGCAGCAGATTTTAAAGCCTCTTCAAGAGCTTTAATAAGGACTTCACGATCAATTCCTTTATCACGACTTACCTGCTCAATCACTTGCTTTATATCTGCTGTAAGCATCCAATTTCTCCATTATAATTATTTTCGTTCAATTTTTTGAATAAAATCACAAAGGGTTGTCCATAACTAATCGCGCATTGTTAATATCTTGGAAATTAATAGAAATTATTTTATCATTTGATTTTAATATTACAATTTCATCTGAGATGCCTATCAAAACACCCTTGAAATTTTTTTGTCCATTAACAGGTGTTTTAATTCTGATTTTTGCAATATTCCCCTTGAACCTTTCAAAATCTTCCTTTTTTGATAAGGGACGGTCTAATCCAGGCGAAGTTACTTCCAGACTGAATGCTTCATCGATTTCAATACATACATCTAAAAGATCACTTAATTGACGGCTGATGACCTTACAATCATCAATCCTTATTCCACCTGGTCTGTCTATATAGATGCGAAGAATTCTTCCCGCAGACTCCCGCTGATATTCAACATGAACGAGTTCCATTCCTTCCGATTCACACAGGGGCTCTGTTAATTCTTTAACCCGGGCAATTATTTTCTCCTTGCTCTCAGGAGAAACTGTTTTTTTCTTTTTTTGATTTTTATAACTATGTTTTTTTTCTCTGCGCATTTTTACTTAAAGACAGTTATCACACAAGCAAAACGTGGCCGCTGCCTGCCTCAAGGCAGGGGCTTTTTGAGTGCTAATTTGCAAGCGCTAACTCTCCAGCCCTAAAGCCAATGCCGCGTTGTGATCACTGCTAACTTATAACCTAAAACCTGAATAAACTATTTTCAAAAAGAAAATTATGCTTTTAATATCAGCGAATTATAGAAATGTTATACTTGCATGACACGCATCGGTTTGATGCGGCCATAAAGGCTGTGGTTTCTGAAAATAGTTTACTCTCCGGGAGCGCCGGTTTTAGGTATAAAATAAAAAACGGGCTGACGCCCGTTTCCTTTCATCTAAGAAATCGTAAACCTTTAGCAGTGGATCAAGAAAATTAACTGTTCATGTTAATAACCATAGGGAGAATAAAATCCAAACCACACGTAAAAGATAAATCCTTAAATGTCCTTGACGAGCGGAAAAAGCCAAAGATTTCCTTGTAAAACGGTCGTATCGCCTAAATTCTTCATCTTTCCACCCTCAGCGTCCTGTTTGGACTCAGGCAGGTTTTAATGTAAGCGAAATCGAGCATTTTTAAAAGGCCGCCGACTAAATAAATAAGCAAAAAGCGGGCAACGAGATTCGAACTCGCGACACCAAGCTTGGGAAGCTTGTACTCTACCAGCTGAGCTATGCCCGCATATTTAATTAATCAAAATAAAACAAAAAAAAAAAAATGTCAATAAATTTGAGGGAAATTTGAGAAATAATTACTTGAGTTTTCAAACTGGGAAAGAAACTTATCAAAAGATGAAGGATGTCAAAATATTACCATTGGTCGACATAACATCTCAATAAGTTCGGGTAAAATGATTATAAAAGGACATTTCTGAACATTGAACGTTCAAAAAAACTCAAGCTGTGCGGTTAGCCGTTAGTGGCTAACTGTCAGCATTGAAAAGAGATAGTGATGAGAGATTTTAGAAAACTCAAGGTATGGGAGAAAGCCCATCATCTTACACTACAAGTTTCCTAAAATCAGGAAAGACTTCTTCTGATAAACAATGAGGATGCTGAACCGTTTTATCCAAAAGCTGACAGCTAACCGCACAGATCGAAAAAACTTAACTCTGTTGATAACGTTTACCAGGCCGCAATCCGTCAAACTTGGTTTACACTTTTACCTGCCTGCTGCAGGCAGGGATGTTGCTTTTCGCCTGGAAACGAAAAAGTGAGAATCGTCAAAAGTGATAACTACTTTTACACTAAAATGAAGGATGCCTAAAATTTTTACTTAAGAATCTCTCGTATGTTTTTTAATTCCATACGTATTTGGTCGATTGTCATGGAAGATCGGTTGGATCTTTTTTCAACGCTTACTGTTTTCAAATATTGCTTTGCGCCTTGAATGGTAAATTTTTTATCGTACAGGAGATCTTTTATCTTTAAAATAGTTTCAACGTCACTTTTCCTATACAGCCTTTGACCCGTAGCGGTACGATTGGGGTTTATCTGGGTGAATTCTGTTTCCCAAAACCGTAAAATATATGTCTCAAGTTGAGTGATCTCGCTTACTTCTCTAATTTTAAAATAGAGTTTGTCAGGTAATTTCCTTTGGGAAAAATTGTCGTTTTGCATATGCAGCACAAACAGGGTATAATTGTTGATTATTTCGGTTAAGCCGGAAGCGTTGCATCAAATTCTTTAAGGAGTATTTCTGTAATATTTTTATGAACTTGTGTTACTGTATTATCTTGCAAGGTTTTCAATGAAGATCTGTACGTTATTCTAAAAGAGATACTTTTTTTCCCGGATTTAATAGGATCGCCTTCGTATACATCAAGCAGGTGCAGATTTTCTATCAGCTCATTGTTAAAATTCTTAACACTTTCCAGCACTTTTCTTGATTCAATTCTGTCATCTATGATAATGGTAATATCTCTGTCAATGGCTGGAAATTTTGGAATAGGCTTTGAATGTTTAATGGTGGATACGAGGGGGATGAGCAGATTCAGGTCAAATTCTAAGATAAATGCTTTTTGGTTTATGTTGAAGCTGCTAAGAGATTGAGGATGAACTTCTCCTACAATACCGATATACTGATTGCCGACAAAAATATCAGCACCATATCCCGGCCTTATATGATTCTGTGTATCTGGTATGAAGCTTCTAAATTCTGCTTCATTTATGTCCAGACCCTTTAAAATGCCTTCGGCAATACCTTTTATGTCATAAAAATCAATATCAACTTTTTTGGTATGCCAGTTAGGACTGAATCTTTCTCCTGTCCATAAGACCGCAAGCATTTCTATCTCTTCTGGAAGTTTATCGGAATTTTTGTTTATAAAGATTTTTCCAATTTCAAACAGCTTAAGGTTTTTTATCTGGCGTGATATATTGCGCTGTGTTGTCTGCAGGAGGCCTGGAATCAAGGACGGCCTCATTGCTGCCTGATCTTCAGTCAAAGGGTTTATAATATCTACCAGATTTCTCCTTTGGTCCTGGGAAGAAAGACCGAGCTGGTCACAGCATCTACTGCCTATAAAGCTGTAATTAATAGATTCAGTAAAACCAAAGCCGACCAATAAACTTTTAATTCTGTTTTTCAGGTCAATCTGTTTGGCGGGTTGTCTTGTTTTGGCTGGTATCATAGGAAATGTTACGGGTATGTTGTCATAACCTGAAAGGCGTGCCACCTCTTCCATTAAATCTACGGTTCTTTCAATATCCACTCGAAAAGAGGGGGGAATAACAATAAGTTGATCATCGTCATTTATTTCAACATTAAACTCGATTGATATAAGAAGTTCTGCAATCTTATTTTGATCCAGACTGGTTCCAAGGAGACGATTTGTTTCAACGGTGCTTAAAATTATTCTCTTTTTTTTCACAGGCTTTGGGTACTTATCAATAACTCCTTCAACTAATCGCCCCTTGCCTATCTCAACCATAAGTTTTGCAGCTCTATTTAAGGCTGCAACTGTTAAATCCGGATTAACTCCTCGTTCAAAACGATGGGAAGCCTCAGTATTTAAGCCTAATTTTTTTGCCGCTTTTCTAATACTTACAGGGTTGAAATAGGCGCTTTCAATAAAAATTCTGGATGTAAGCTCATTGATTTCAGAATTAACCCCACCCATAATACCTGCAACAGCAACCGGTTTTTCTCCATCGCAAATCATGAGAATATCGGAATTGAGCTGACGCTCACAGCCGTCCAGCGTGGTAAATGATTCACCTTCCTTTGATACTTTGACAACAATTCTGCTGTCAGCCAAACAATCAAAATCGAAAGCATGGAGCGGCTGACCGGTTTCCATCAATACAAAATTGGTTATATCAACAATGTTGTTTACAGGTCTCAGTCCTATGGACATTAGACGATCCTGAAGCCAGAAAGGGGAAGGGGCGACAGTTATATCAAAAAGAAGCCGGGATGCATATCGGGGACATAAGTCAGGTGCCTCTATTGTGACGGAAGTAAGATCGGAAATCTTATTACAGCGGTCAGACAGGCTAAAATCAGGATATTTAATGCTTGTCTTTTGAATTGTTGAAATCTCCCGCGCTATTCCAATGATACTGAGACAATCCGGTCTGTTGGGTGTAAGGTCGATGTCAAAAACCATGTCGGAAAGCTTAAGGGCTTTTTCCAGATTTTCTCCTATTGCCAATTTCTTGTCGAGGATCATTATGCCGCTTTTGTCCGTACCTAATCCAAGTTCAGCTTCGCTGCAGAGCATACCCTCTGAAAGCTTTCCTCGAATTGATCCTTTTTCAACAAGAGAACCATCGATAAGTTGTGCACCCGGCAGGGCAACCGGAACAAGTAAATTCTTTTGAACATTGGAAGCTCCGCAAACAACAGGAACAACTTTTTTATCTATATCCACATTGCATAACAAGAGTCTGTCAGCATTGGGATGCGGAACTGTATCAATAATGCGGCCAACAACAACCTTGCTTAAATAATTATAACGATTGTAAACATTCTCAACTTCAAGACCGGCCATAGTAAGTGATTCTGCCAGACGATCTGCTTCCATTTCAACCGGTATATAATGTTTTAGCCAGCTTAAACTAACTTTCATATTAAAACTGCCTTAAAAATCTCAAATCATTTTCAAAAAATTTCCGTATGTCATCTATTCCGTATTTTAACATGGCAATACGTTCGATGCCCATCCCAAAAGCTAAACCAGTGTATCGGGTTGTATCATATCCGACGTTTTCAAATACTGCCGGATGAACCATGCCTGCACCGATAATTTCGAGCCATCCAGTATGTGAACATACCCTGCATCCCTTGCCTTTGCAGATAACACAACGAATATCTACTTCAGCGCTTGGTTCGGTAAAGGGGAAAAAACTGGGACGAAATCTTAGGTCTGTCAGTTCATCAAATATCTGATGAATAAATGTTGTCAGGATTCCTTTAAGATCTCCAAAAGAGATGTTTTCATCAACAAGAAGGGCTTCGGCTTGATGAAACATGGGGGTATGGGTCAAATCCGAATCGCATCGATAAACCTTCCCGGGAGCAATTATTCTAACAGGAGGAGACTGTTTTTCCATTATCCTTACTTGAATGGGGGATGTATGGGTTCTGAGAACAATATTGTCAGCAATATAAAAAGTATCCTGCATGTCTCTTGCCGGATGATTTTTTGGAATATTAAGTGCTTCAAAATTGTAATAATCTGTTTCGATTTCGGGGCCTTCGGCAATATCAAAACCAAGCCTCGCAAAAATATCACAAATCTGCTGTGTAATTTGCGTTATTGGATGTAAAGAACCCGCAAAAGTTATTCTTCCTGGAAGCGAGACATCGATCCATTCATTTTTTTTGACGGCCTTTGTTTCAAATTTACTTAAAGCATTTTCAAATTTAACCTTAAGGTTCTTTTTTAACTTATTTGCCTTTTTCCCAATTTCGGGTTTTATTTCGGCCGGAAGTTTTGAAATATTTCTTAAAAATTGAGTGACAATTCCTTTACGTCCCAGATATCGAATAGAAAGATCGCTTATACTTTTGGCGTCAGATGCTGTTTTTAGAGCGTTTAATGCCTTTTGTTCAATCAGTTCCAGTTCTTTTTCCGCAGATGTTTTGTTTTTCATTAATATTATTGCCTATCGGGTCAGTCGTAAACCGTTTTTAATTCATCATTCATAAATCCTGTCTATATGCGGATAGGGGGCTGCCTGGAAATGAAAAATTTTTTGCAGGGTCAAGAAAAGCGAAGATTTTAACTGCTTTGAATACACCCAGGTATTTTGAGGATTAAAATTTTCGCCCGACCTGTCTGCGCGCGCATGCCTGTCGCGGGTGCGGCGCAGACAGGGACACGGACAGGCAAACCTGTCTGCCGACAGGCAGGCGCAGCGATTGCGGAAAATAACCATTCCCGGAGAGCCTCCTGTTAATTAATTTCCTCTGCCATGGCTAGAGAAGATTTAAGACGTAAGACGAAGAAAATGGAGTTGCTTCCAGCAGCCTTTAAAGCTGCTGTGAAGCTATTTTTACTATTTGAGAAAATCCGGCGGGGTCAGATATGGCCAGCTCTGCAAGTACCTTTCGGTCAAGCTTTATCTTAGCGGATTTTAGCCCGTGAATAAATTTACTGTAATTTAAATCATTCATTCGTACAGCAGCATTAATTCTTGCGATCCACAATTTTCGAAAATCGCGCTTGCGCACCTTACGGTCTCTATATGAATACATTAGTGCTTTGTCTACTGCATCTGCTGCGGTACGGAATAACTTGCTGCGACCGCCTCGAAAACCTTTGGCCAATTTTAAAATCTTTTTCCTGCGCCTTCTCGCTTTAAAACCTCTTTTAACACGCATAATTCTTCTCCAGATACTTTTCCTGATTCTTCAGCAATCCTAATATTGTTCGTTTTAGTTAGTGTCCGTCCATAAAGCAGGATAGTTTGTCGGGCAAAATAGCCATTTATTGATGGGCACTAGTTAATTAGGAAGAAGCAAGCTTATTACTTTTTGGTTTGATTTATCGATTGTTTGGCTTTGTCTTAATGATCTTTTACGCTTGGTGGTCTTTTTTGTTAAAATATGATTTGAATAGGATTTGGAAAAAACGAATTTACCTGTTCCCGTTTTTCTAAAACGCTTTGCCGCAGCTCGATTTGTTTTAATTTTTGGCATTATTTTTCTATCCTTTAACTTTTTATGGCCTTTAACTTTCAACGAACTCAACTCGCAGGAAGTTCCGTAAGCAGCTTGATACGTCGTGGACTATTTTACCGGTGCTTATGCTTATGGTATTGATCAAGTTCATTGCTCATAGGACTCCGCTTGCAGCATAAACCGGCTTTTTATGGAAAGCCGCAGGACTAAGGCAAAATAGCATCAGTTTCTATCTTTCAAAAAATAGGTGGCGATAGCAAACTGTATATAAGCCCACGCCACTTTAGAGTCAGCGAGACCTTTGCAAAACGCCCCCTTTTGCCTGATTTCGGCGTCAGACTCAAATTTTAATTCTCAAAATACAGGGTGTATTCCTGTGGTTAAAATTTTCGTCTTTCTTGAAAGTAAGCGAAATTGAATATTTTTCAAGACAGGGTCTTAGACAAAACAATAATTAAATTTTGCCGACGATTATTTTGGAGATAAAATCATAATCATAGTACGGCCTTCAAATTTTGGATATTGCTCTATGTTTGCGATCTCAGCTGTTTCCTCTGCAATTTGTTGAAGCAAATCCTTGCCAACATTTGAAAGCGTAATTTCCCGACCTCTGAAAAGAACTGTTACTTTGACCTTATCCTTTTTTTTAAGAAATTTTTTAACATGGGCCATCTTAACCTGAAGATCGTGATCTCCGGTTTTAGGCCGGATTTTTATTTCTTTAAGCTGAAAACTGCTCTGTTTCTTTTTTGCCTCCTGCTGCTTCTTGGTTAGTTCGTATTTGTAACGGCCGTAATCCATTATCTTGCAAACAGGGGGAGTTGCATTTGGTGAAATTTCCACCAGATCAAGGGAATAATCATTAGCAGTCGCAAGTGCCTTATATATTGGGACAATACCAATTTGATTGCCGTCAGGGTCAATCAGCCTTACTTCTTTTGTTCTGATGTTACGATTAATATTCGTTTTATCTGCGTTGGGTCTGTTTGTTTGCCTCGATTTATTTATCTTCTTTCCTCCCGAAATATTTCGAAACTTAAAAAATTGCCAAAGGTCGCTTATTTGATTTGTTTAATCTATTTTCAACATGAATTGAATATCTTACACTTTAACCTAAATCCTGCAAGCGCCCCTGCCGCCGTGCACCTGCCTGCGGCAGGCAGGTGCACGGCGGCAGGGGCGCAGACGCACTGCGATACTTCAAGTCCCTGCCAGCACCGCAGATTCGGTAAAACCGGCGCTCCCGGAGGGTAAACTATTTTCAGAAACCGCAGCCTTTATGGCCGCATCAAACCGATGCGTGTCATGCAAGTACAACATTTCTATAATTCGCTGATATTAAAAGCATAATTTTCTTTTTAAAAATAGTTTATGCAGGTTTCAGGTAGAAAATCAATGGCAATTATCACATGAAAATCGGCATCCTTCATAAATGGTAATTTCTCAATAAGTTCGGGCACCTATGTGCTTCCCCCTTTGAAAAAGGGGGATTGAAAGCGATTTTTCTATCGTTGCCCTGACTTTTTGAAAAGTTACCATAAATGCTCAAAAGTAGTTTACACTTCCAACGAACTCAACTCCCAGGAAGTTCCGTAAGTAGCTTGATACGTCATGGACTATTTTGCCAGTGCTCATGCTATTAATCAAGTTCGTTTTTTTGATATCGCCTACAGATGTTCCGAGGATACCAAATGGCCGATCATTTTTAGCAAAATTTAGCAAAATAAAAAAGCGGTATTCTTACTTTTCGGATACCGCTTTTTGTTATATATTTTAGCTCTTGCGGAAATAAACTAACCAGTTAAAATTATAAGCAACTACCGGAAGGACTAATTGCAACAAAATTAAATTATTACGTCTTTTTCTGCAAATACTTATATTGTCAAAATCAGGCTGTAGTTACACAATTTCAACTCAAAAGATTACATTTTCTTCTCGAAATTATACCTTGCACCAGCTTCTCTGCTGTAAAGAGAACTACCGCCGTAAGGGTTTGCACCACATGAGATTTTCCAGCTCCCTGACATAGATGTATT
>Ga0164318_10002007_pt1 | contig 18609 bp, 13 predicted proteins | sample GuaBasSedimGuay9_FD_113734 | JGI IMG/M metagenome (GOLD analysis project Ga0164318, IMG submission 113734) | Subseafloor sediment microbial communities from Guaymas Basin, Gulf of California, Mexico - Guay9, Core 4571-4, 0-3 cm | ecosystem: Environmental > Aquatic > Marine > Hydrothermal vents... | reverse complement strand
GTTGATCCTAATATTGCAATTCGTTTTTTCATAAATAATTTGACTAATTTCTATTTAATACCTCTAAGAAAACAATTAACCTTTGAGTGGTTCATAAGAAAGCGTCAAATACAAGGCTTTCGATGCTTTCGAAACCAAGGAGTTTACCTTTGTAAATGACTGTTTCAAAAATAAGAGTAACGCAGTATTTGGCGTTTTCTTATAGCCACTATTTAAATCAAGTATTAATTAAATAATATATACTCTTTTGGATTTACAGGAATACCATTTTCCCATAATTCAAAATGCAAATGAGGGCCTGTTGTTAATTCTCCCGACTGCCCTGATATTGCTATAGGTTCGCCCGCCATTACATGATCACCTTCTTTTTTTAATAACACAGAATTATGTTTGTACATGGATATAAAATTTCTATTGTGTTGTAACGCAATTACATAACCAGTTTCCAGAGTCCATCCCGAAAAAACAACTGTACCTTCAAGCGTTGCTTTCACAGCCTCATTATGCGAAGTAACTATATCAATTCCATAATGTTTATCCAACAAATTAAAATTTGAAGTAATAATTCCTTGAAGTGGTGTAAAAAAGTTAAAGCTTTTTATAGATGCTTTGTTAGACTCATCCAATTGCCCCAACTCGTTAAAATATAAATTATACATACTTTGGTTTTCGAATTCAGCCCTAAGTACACTATCATCATACGATTTTCTATTTTTAATGGTATCGTAATGAAAGTCAACAGGCTCAACCTCGGTTACATCATTAACATTTGGATTATCTTCAAAAATATTTTTTATATTTTCTATATACCTATTTTTTTTTTCAATATCCATAAGGAGCGAGTCAGCTACTATATTCAAGGTATATAGCTTTCTTCTTTCATTAATATTAGGATAGCCTGGTATATATTCCTTTATGGATGTATTAGCAATTAATATAAAAGTTAGAGTCATAAATATAATACCAATACTAATAATACTTAGAAAGACATTAAGCCTTGTTAATCTAAAAGAAAACCGGTCTTCAAATGTTAAATCATTAAAAATTACTAACCGGTATTTTCCACGAAGATTTTTATACCATTTTTTATTTATTTTTGATTTTGCCATTTATACTTAATATTTTTACTTTTGCAAAAATAATCATAGTGTGATGATAAACAATCATCTTTTTGAAGTCTGATAACAAACATATAATAAAAAGTGTTAAAAATAGTTATACAAGATAAATCTTGAATTTGGGAAAACGCAATACAAATATTACAATAATTTTCTTTATAGCTATAATAATGCTACTTGTTGTTAATTCGTGTTCTACAAAAAAGAACACATGGACACGAAGAGCTTACCATAACGTAACCTGCCATTACAACGTGTATTGGAATGGAATGGTAAGTCTTGATGAAGGAAAAATTACTCTTGAGAATAAAGTTATTGACGATTATAATAATATTCTTCGTGTATATAATTACGGAACAAAACAAGATGCTGCAGCCTTAAACTCTAAAATGGATAGAACAATTAAAAAGGCATCCATTGGCATACAACGACATTCGATGACTTTTGGGGGTACCGAAAAAGTTAAATGGGTTAAGGACAGTTATTTGATGATGGGGATGGCTCATTTTTATAAACATGATTATACCAGTGCACGACGAGTATTTGATTATGTTGCCAAAGAGTACGAAGCAGAACCGATAAGTTATGAAGCAATACTTTGGCTTGCACGAACTTACATACAAACTGAGCGGTATGAAAAAGCAGAAGCTGCGCTTAATTTATTGCAAAGTAAATTAAAAGAAGAAGATTTTCCACGTGATGTAGAAAAACAAATACCATTGGTTTATTCTGATTTTTATATTACTCGTGAAAATTATGATGCAGCATATCCCTACCTTGAAAGAGGTCTTGAGTTATCAGCTGATAAAGAGATAATTACAAGACTCAATTTTATTTTGGGACAAATAAATCAACATAATAATGATTTAAAAAGAGCATCATCGTACTACACAAAGGTGGTTAAGCGAAATCCTCCTTATAAAATGGCATTTGAAGCACAAATGAATATAGCACAATGTTATGGAGATGGTACTGGTAATAGTAACCAGATTAATAAGGTATTGCTTAAAATGGCAAAGGAAACTAAAAATAAGGAGTATCTTGATCAAATTTATTATGCCCTAGCCCAAGTTGCTATTTCTGATAATAAAGACACTCTTGTAATTCACTATCTGAAAAAATCTGTTAGTAGTAGTGTTAGTGATGATGTTCAAAAATCAACATCATCTCTCGAATTAGCTGATATATATTTTGATGATGCAAACTACATAAATGCTCAGGCCTACTATGACACAGCAGCTATGTCTCTACCAGCTGATTACCCAAACTATGATGCTATAATTAACAAAACAGCTGTTTTATCTGATTTGGTTGTTCAAATACAAACCATTACTTTGCAGGATAGTCTACAAACTATTTCTCATATGGATACTGAGGATTTGTATGCTATGATTGACAACCTTATTGAAAAATATAATGAAGAGCAAGAAAAAATATTGGAAGAAGAAGAAATGGGAGGAACCCAATTTGTTGATATGACAGGGAACAAACCTGATCAAGCGCTTGGTGGCGGTGGGTGGTATTTTTACAATGCGGCAGCTGTAGGAAGAGGTCGTAGTGAGTTCAAGAAAAAGTGGGGAAACAGAAAGCTCGAAGATATGTGGAGGCTCACTGATAAAAGAATGATGATGCAAGCATACGAACAAGATCTTACAGATGAAGAATCAATTACAGTAAAAGACAGCTTGATAACAATGGTTACCAACCCAAGAAACAGAGCTTTTTATTTACAACATATTCCACGTACACCTGAGCAGTTAGCAGCATCTGATAGTACAATAATTGAAGCATATAACACTCTTGCATATCTTTATATTGAAGAATTAAATGATACAACTTTAGCTTTGAATGCCTACCTCACATTTCAGCAAAAATATCCTAATAATAAGTATAAGCTTGAGTCGTGGTATGCGCTATATAAAATATACTTGGCTATTAATAATACTGAAGAATCTGATTTTTACAGAAACCTAATTGTAACTAATTTCCCAGAAAGTAATTATGCTAAAGTTATTCTTGACCCTGATTACTTTATTAAATTAAGTCAGCAGCAAAACGAAGTTGCCAAGCTTTACCAAAAAACATATAAAGCTTTTAGTCGTGAGCAATATTACAGAGTAATAACATATTCTGACCAAGCAGTTGATTTATATCCGGAAGACACTGATATAATACCTAAGTTTTTGTACTTAAGAGCAATCTCAATGGGAGCAGTAGATGTTGCTGACTCGTTATATTCGTCACTAGCTAGCCTTATACAAAAATATCCGTCTAGTTCAGTAACTCCACTAGCAGAAGCTGTTATGCAAACGTTACATGACGAATATGGTATAGGAGTTTCTTTGGCCGATAGTTCTCAGTCTGGAGGAAATGTACTTCCAGAGGCTTCAATTTATAGTTTTAATCCTTCAGAAATGCATCTGGTTATGATTGTTGTTCAATCGAGTGATATTAATATTAGTGCATTCAAGGTTCGGATATCTGATTTTGACAAAAAATCATTTAGCTTGAAAAGATTAAGAGTTAAAAGCTTAATGCTTGACGATTCACAAACAATAATTACCATTGGTAATTTTGATGACAAAAAAGAAGCTTCGAATTATTTACTAGCTCTTATTAATGACGAATATGTTATTTCAGGATTACAAGATAATGATTTCTTAGTTTTTTCAATATCTGCATCAAATTACCCCCTATTCTACAGAGATAAAAATGTGTCGCTGTACAATGCTTTCTTTGAGGCTAACTACAAGAAGCCTAATTAGTAATAACAATAATCTATTTAAAGTGAAAAAATTTAGTAACGGAAATACTGAAAATAATGGGCGTAATATTATAGCTGTTGGAACAAGTATTATTGGTGATATTGTTTCTGATGGAGATTTTAGGATTGAAGGCTTAGTTAAAGGTACAATTAAAGCCCAAGGACGTATTGTAGTTGGGAAAAGCGGAAGTGTTGAAGGTGATATAACATGCCAAAATGCTGATATTTGCGGCAAAGTAACTGGCAAACTGGATGTTAGCAACTTAACTGAACTTAAGGCTACGGCTATTGTATCAGGTGATGTCATAACAAAAAAAATATCTGTTGAGCCTGATGCTGTTTTCTCAGGAACATGTAAAATGGAATCGAACAAACCCACAGCTAAAAAATAGTAAATTGAAAAATGAAAAGAATGATAACCACCTCAAGTTCTATGCTAAGTATTCAACACTAGGTATACAAATGGTTGTTATTATTTTAGCCGGTGCATTTGGAGGTAAGGCTCTGGATAGTTGGTTAAACTGGGATTTTCCCGTTTTTACACTAGTTCTTACGTTAATTTGTGTAGCTGCTGCTGTTATATACGGAATGAGGGAGCTTTTCAAAAAATAATCCTACTATAGTATTCAAAAATTCAATTTTCAGATTCATAAATTTGCCACTCTACAAAATATGAAAACTCAAACTGCTACATTCATAAAAAACTTTAGTATTTATTCAGCAATCATTATGCTAATTAGTATAATAATTCAAAATTGGATTCCTGTATTAAAAATTAGTACTGCGTGGCCTTACATTTTATTATTTATGTATGGTTTTACTTTATTTGCATTTATTATGTTAGTGAGATACATGAGTACCAAATTAACATACTTTGCCAACGCCTTCATGTTGGTAAACTTTGGTAAACTAGTCTTGTTTTCTGTAATTATTGTTGTTTATGCATTGTTAAATCGTGATGATGCAATTCCATTTACCGCAACATTTTTTATATATTACTTTCTATTAACAACATTTGAAACAGTAGCTTTACTAAAATTACAAAAAAAATTGTAATATAATTAACTCTAATAAAAATTTATTTATACTTTTATCGGTTGATAACTATTGTTGTTGTTTCAACCATTAAAAGTATAATATGACGACTGTTAACGCTTCATTTGAAGATATTATTTACATTGTTATTGGACTAGTTTGGGTAATATATTCATTGTATAACGCAAAAAAGAAGCAGAAAGCTAAAGCTAGTTCCTCTTCTACCAATAAGAACAAGCCATTTCTAGAATCGATTATTAATGAAATGGGGATTTCTACCGAACAACCTGAGGCTACCAATGATTCGATAAACGATTTAAACCACGTTGATAATATAATTGAGGAGGAGAATTATGCTGAGGAAGAAGAAACATTGTTTTCGTATGATGATGCATATGAGAAAAGTAATTATAGCCCAGTGGACGAAGTTGTTGAACACAACCCTGTAATGCTAACAAATACAGTGTCTTCCAACAATAATTTCACGGACAAAAAATATGTTCTGAAAAAGAAACATGCAAAAAAAAGAATAGATTTACGAAAAGCTGTTATTTATTCTGAGATTTTGAAAAAAGTGTATTTTTGAAATGTTAAAAAAAGTTAATGGTATTTTGCATAGTGTATTTAAATATTACTAAATTTACCGACTTTTAAAGTTACACAAAAAAGAATTTAATTTAATATAAACTTCCAGGTATGTTAAAAAATTTACTCCTTACTCTTGGTTTGATTTTTGCCACAAGCGTTGTAATGTTCGCCCAAGATGGTGCGCTGAAAGGAAAAGTGCTTGACAAAGACACGAAAGAACCAATTCCTTTTGCCAATATTATTTTGGAAAACAAAGGGTCGCAGGTTGGTGGTGCCACTTCCGACTTTGATGGTAACTACATGATTAAACCCATTACCCCTGGTAAGTACGATTTAAAAGCAACATTTGTTGGTTATAAAACGGTACTAATTCAGGGAATTATTATTGGTGGTGACCAAGTTAGATTTTATAATATTGAGTTAACTTCAACTGCTGAAACTCTTGACGTTGTTGAAATTATTGATTACAAAGTACCATTAATTGATAAAGATGCCACAGCATCGGGAGCTACAATTACAGCTGAGGAAATTTCTAAAATGCCTAATAGGAATGCAAATGCTGTAGCTACTACCGTTGGTGGAGTATTTTCGGAAGATGGTGAGCGTGGTAGTGTTCGTGGTGCCAGAAGTGATGCAACAGCCATGTTTATTGATGGTATTCGTGTTATTGGCAACTCAAGTGTTCCTCAATCAGCCATTGAGCAGGTTGATGTTATACTAGGAGGTGTTCCTGCACGTTATGGTGATGTTACTTCAGGTATTATTAATGTAACAACAAAAGGACCTGCACGTCAGTTTGGAGGAGGTATTGAGTTGGAAACTTCAGAATTTCTAGATGCTTTCGGTCATAACAGAGTTGGATTTAATGTAATGGGACCATTGATTAAAGGTAAAAACAAAAATACATCATTACTTGGATTCTTTATTGCTGGTGACATTAACGCCGATTTAGATGGAAGACCCTCTGCCACAGGATATTATGCAGTTACTGATGAAAATTTGCAATATCTTGAACAAAATCCAATCAGACCCTCCGGATCTGGATCTGGTACTTTTATTAATGGTGAATTTTTGAGAAATAGCGATTTAGAAAATGTAAATACTGCAACAAATACAGCTCGCCAGAGTTATAACTTTATTGGTAACATTAATGTTCGAACAACCGAAACTATTAATTTAACACTTGGAGGTAGTTACTACTATTACAATGGTCGCGACTATAGGTATAGCGCAACACTCGCAAACTGGGATAAAAATACACTTCGAAAAAACACTAATTATCGTGGTTATATTAGATTTACACAACGCTTCCCTACTGATGTAGAAAGCACTTCGGTAATTAAAAACATTTATTACTCATTACAGTTTGACTACACCAAAGATAAAGGTGAGTATGGTGATGCAGATCATTGGGATAACCTATTTAAATATGGTTATATCGGAAAATTTTCTACATATAAACAACCAACCTTTGAAATAGGAAGCGATACTGTTAATGGTGTATTTTATCAAGACAAATGGGTTCTTAACTCATGGGATTATGACACATTAGTTGAATGGACTCCGCGAGACATTAATCCATTGGTAGCTGAATATACAACCGATTATTATAGTATTTATGAAGGGTTACCAGATGGTCATTACCAAAACCTAAGTGAGATTCAACTGGGTGGTGGTTTGTTAAACGGAAGTACTCCTAGGTCTATTTATGGTTTGTATCAGGCTCCCGGAACAAACCAATCAGGTTATGGTAAGTGGGATAACGACCAGTACAACATGCGTGTTGATGCGTCTGTTGATGTTGGAAATCATGGTTTTAAATTAGGTTTTCAATATGAACAGCGTACAAACCGTTTTATTAATTATGCACCTACTAGATTCTGGAATCTTGTTCGTGATGGTAGTGGTCTTACTAACTTTCATCTACGCGAACTTGACAAAGATAATCCTGAGTTAATCTCATACAATGGTCATGTAGACACTATTATGTATATGAGAAGATATGATGCCGCTTCACAGCGTACATTTGACAAAAACCTAAGGGAAGCCATGGGCTTACCTGTTGATGGACTCGATTATATAGTAATGGATTCCTATGATTATGATAACGGAACCATTGAGTATTATGATAAAAATGGTAATATGCATACTGCTAATTTAGCAAATGATGCCCTTAATATTGGTTTATTTTCACCTGATGAGTTATGGAATGACGGTTTAACTGCTGTAAATTATGCTGGTTTTGATTACGAAGGAAATGTGCTAACTAGCAAGCCTGCGTACGAAGACTTTTTCAATAAAACAGATCAGTATGGTGAGTTTACCAGAGCAATAGGTGCATACGAGCCAATTTATATGGCAGGTTATATTCAGGATCAGTTTGCATTTAACGATCTTGTATTTAATATTGGAGTACGTGTTGATGCTTTTGATGCTAATCAAAAAGTGTTAGAAGATCCATTTTTACTTTATCCGGCTCATACAATATCAAATATGGGTAATGTAAATGGATTTGAAAATTTTACACACCCTTCAAGCATGGGTGATGATTATGTTGTGTATGTTGATAAGGTTGATAATCCAACCGCAGTTGTAGGTTATCGTAATGAATATATTTGGTATAATGCCGATGGTATTGAAATACTTGACCCAACCATCCTTGATGTTGGAAACGGCATATCTCCTGCATTATTAAATCCGGAGCAAGATAGAGTTACAATTAGCTCATTTAAAGATTATGACCCGCAAATTAATGTAATGCCGCGTATATCATTCTCTTTCCCAATTTCAGATGAAGCTTTATTTTTTGCTCATTATGACGTGTTAACAATGAGACCTACAAGTAATGTAATGTCAAGTCCGGCTAACTATTATTATTTTCAAAATATTACCGGAAATTTAAGTAACCCTTCTCTTGAACCAACAAAAACAATTGACTACGAGTTAGGTTTTACACAAAAAGTATCAAATACATCGTCAATAACAATTACTTCTTTTTATAAAGAGATGAGAAGTATGATTCAAATGTATCGTTTTAATGGAGCATATCCAAAGGACTATACTTCATACAATAATCTTGACTTTGGTACAGTAAAAGGACTTACTGCTGAGTTTGATCTTCGTCGTACTGGAAATATTCGTGTTAGAGCAGCTTACACATTACAATTTGCTGATGCAACAGGTTCTTCTACAACTACAGCGGCATCATTGCTTGCTGCAGGTTTACCAAACTTAAGATCAACCTTCCCAATGCCTTGGGATAGAAGACATGCATTTAACATTGTTCTTGATTATCGCTGGGGATCAGGTAAAACATATGATGGACCGGTAATTAACAGAAATAAAGCTGGTAAAGCACCAATGGAACCATTAAGTAATTTTGGCTTTAGCTTAACTGTAAATGGAGGATCAGGAACACCTTATACCGCCTCAAGAAATATTACATCACCAATATCTCCGGGTACTAACCTGTTAAAAGGTACATACGGTGGATCAAGATTGCCTTGGCAATTTAGATTAGACTTAAGGGTTGATAAAGATTTCTATTTTAAACTGAAGAAAAATGCAGGGGATAATGCTAAGGGAGCCTATCTAAATGTATATCTTCAGGTTCTCAATTTACTTGATACAAAAAATATTATTAATGTGTATCCATATACAGGTAATCCTGATGACGATGGTTATTTAAGTGCTCCTGAATGGCAACGTCAGATAAATAACCAAATTGACCCAATGGCATTTAGAGATTTGTATGGTAATTTTGTGAATAATCCTAGTAATTATAGCACACCACGTCAAATACGTCTTGGACTAATGTTTAATTTTTAAAGGTTAAACAATACTTATAAAAAAAATTAAGAAAGTAATAAATATACTCATCATGAAGAATATTATACGGGCTTTGATTATTGTTTTTGTTTCATTTGTTTTTGTTATTCAGCCTAAAGCTGAGGAATATAAATATGGAAATACAAAACAAGAAGCAAATTTAAAACAAACTACTGCTGGTTGCTCACCTGCCTCTGCTTACAGTTGGCTTGATATTAATAATGTGAAAGCACGAATTAATGCTGGTGGTGATATGTGGTGGGACTTAGATGGTCTTGCAAAATACTATGTACCGGCCGACGGTGCTGCAGCTTCAATTTTTGCAGGTGCTTTATGGATTGGTGGTTTGGATATTAATAACCAGTTAAAGTTAGCCGCACAACGCTTTCGTAGAAATGGTGTTGACTTTTGGACTGGTCCATTAACAATAGATGGAACTGCATCAATTGATGAGTCTGTTTGTGCTGAATATGATCAGTTTTTTAAAATCACAAGAGCTGAAGTAGATGAATTCCTAAGTCATACAGATCCTAAAGAAGGATTTTTTATACCAAGTGACGATTATGTAATTCCCCCTGCAATTCTTAATTGGCCAGCGCATGGGGATGTTGCAAAAGGACAAAGCTATTATTTAGCACCATTTTATGATGTGCAAGGTGATGGTGAGTACGACCCATTTGCTGGTGATTATCCTTATTATGATATTAGTAATGAACTTTGTCATAGTGATGTTCCAACTCCAGAAGAGGAAATAGAAGGTGTTGTTACTGGTGGTATACTAGCTGACCAGGTAATCAAAGGTGACCAAACTCTTTGGTGGGTTTTTAACGATAAAGGTAATGTACATGGTGATGCTGCAGGTGCAGCTATAGGCCTTGAAATTAGAGCTCAGGCATTTGCTTTTGCCACAAACGATGTTATAAATAATATGACATTTTATAGTTATGAAATAATTAACAGATCTACTTTTGAACTTACACAAACATATTTTTCACCATGGATTGATACTGATTTAGGATTTGCTGAAGATGATTTCGTTGGTTGTGATGTAGGACGTGGATTAGGTTATTGTTATAATGGAACTGCTGAAGATGGTAGCGGACAGCTTAATTCATATGGATTGCAGCCTCCTGCTGTTGGAGTTGACTTTTTCCAAGGACCATATATGGATCCTGATGACTATGATAACCCATCTTTTGACGGAGATAGTACCGCTGGAGCAAGTTTTGGTGGAAGTTGCGACATTGTTACCCAAAATGGTGACCCAGTAAGAATGACATATATAAAAGAAGGAGCATATGTTACTGAACCAAATATTGCACGTTCGGCTGCCATAAATGGTATTAATTTTGGTAATGGTATTGTTGATGATGAGCGTTATGGTATGCGTAGATTTGTTTATCATAATAATAGTTCTGGTGATTTAGGTGACCCTGATAATGCACCTCAATATTATAATTACCTCAAAGGAATTTGGAAGGATAACACCATAATGGAGTACGGAGGAACCGGACATATTCCAGGAGCTGGTACTGTAGGTCCCGAATGTGATTTTATGTTTCCAGGTGATAGTGATCCATGTAACTGGGGAACAGGTGGATTACCACCAAATGGAGGATTTAATCAAGATGGTTTTTATTGGACAGAAGAAACAGGTGATGATGGAAAACCTAACCCTCCTGGTGATAGAAGATTTATGCAATCAGCAGGTCCTTTTACACTTAAGTCAGGAGCGGTAAACTATATTACAGTTGGTATTCCATGGGCACGTGCACAATCAGGTGGACCTTGGGCTTCAGTTGAATTGCTCAGGGTTGTAGATGATAAATGTCAAGCATTATTTGATAACTGTTTTAAAGTTATTGATGGACCAACTGCACCTGATTTATCGTTCGTTGAGCTTGACAGAAAATTAATTGTTTATATTACTAATTCTCAGACTTCAAATAACTATTTGGAAAAATATACAGAGTTTGATCCTAATATTATACAGCCTTTACCAGGAAGTAATCCTCCTGTACCAAGTGATGCAATCTATCGCTTTGAAGGATACCAAATTTTCCAATTGAACGGACCAACTGTTAGTGTTGATGATCTAAATAACCCAGATTTGGTAAGATTGGTTGCTCAGTTTGATGTTAAGAATGGTGTTACTAAAATTGTTAATTTCGACTATAATGATTACATTGGGGCTAACGTTCCGGTTGTTAAAGTAGACGGTGGGGATAATGGTATTAGTCATTCATTTGAGATAACTCAAGATGCTTTTGCTACTGGAGATATTAACCTTGTCAATAATAAGCAATATTATTTTCTTGCTTTGGCATATGCCTATAACAACTTTTTAGAGTTTGGGATGAATTTCCCAAATAGTAGTGGACAAACTCACCCATACCTATCAGGTAGAAAAAATATTAAAAGCTATACAGGAATGCCACATCTTACCATTAATGGTAAAGTGCTTAATTCCAGTTATGGTAATAGCCCACAAATTACTCGTATTGCGGGTAATGGTAATGGAGGCATGACGCTTGATTTTACTCAAGAAACCATTGACGAAATTATGGCTAAGCAGCCTGCAGGTCCTGATAATACATTTGGCTCTCCTGATTATCCAATTTCTTATAACCCTGTTTATGAGGCCAATGCAGGCCCATTAAACATAAAGGTTATAGATCCTCTTAGTGTTGTAGATGCAAGTTTTGTTTGGTGGATGGATACACTAATGCGAGTGAAAATGCACAACGTTACTAATAACCCTGCTGTAGCTGGCGACACAACTAGTAAACTAGTGGGTAATTGGAGACTAAAAGATGAGCTAACAGGTAAAGTATATCAAAGTGATACTACAATTCAGACAGAATATGAACAATTATTTATCGACCTTGGATTTTCGATAACAATGGAACAACCGTTCATGCCAGGTCCGATAGAGCTAGGTAAAATTGATGTGGGTACAGCAACTAATCCCAACTGGCAGCCTTATCTTGAGATATTTGCCTCTAATAATGGATTGCTTGAGTCTAGTATTACGTATGCTGATAGTTCGAAGAGATGGTTAAGTGGTGTTTCAGATATCGATGTCCCAAGAGATCCTCTTAACTGGATTAGATCAGGTACATACAAAGATAATGACGCTACATTTACAAACGACTGGGATATGGGTGCAGCACAGGTTAATCCATGGGATCCTAAGTCTGTATATGAAAAAATACTTTCAGGTACATGGGCTCCTTACGGAATGACCTCATATGGTGGTGGAAAATCGGGTATCATTCCACAAAACATTGTCGGACCAAGTTTTAGTAAGTCTTCAAAAACAAACTCTAAACTTGAAAATATTGCAAGTGTTGATATTGTAATTACACCTGATAAAGATAAGTGGACTAGATGTCCTGTGTTAGAAGCAGGTTATTACGTAGAGTTAGCAGAGGGCAATTCAAAACAGTTTTTCAAACGTTCTGCAGCTTCAGTTGATAAAGAAGGTAACTCAGCAATAATTGGTTCTGGACCAAGTGATAATCCAAATGATGCTAATTATATTAGTGATAATGGTATGGGTTGGTTTCCTGGATATGCAATCAATATTGAAACTGGTGAAAGATTAAATATGATGTTTGCTGAAGACTCATATTTAGTTGAACAAAATGGTCGTGATATGTTATTTAATCCAACATCTCGTAATCTTGACATTGAAGATCAGGAAGATGATAAAAATATATGGAGTGGTGAAGGGGCTAACACTAGACCTGTTTTAGGAGGTAAGCATTATGTATATGTACAAGATCACAGAAACTCAGCTTTAGTTAATGGTAGCGATACATTATATTCGTTTAGCATGCCTGCTTATGATGCTGGTCGATATTCATCTAACGTATTAGATACTTTGGATAACCTATTCTTTGATAATGGCAAAAGTTATTTTTATGCTAGTATTATGTACACTGGTATACCAATGGGTGTTGTAGGAAAAGAATGGTTATCAAATGAAGCAAAAATCAGAATTAGAATTAGTAAACCATATCAACCGGGTTATTCTACATTACCTGTAGATACAATATACCCAGGTATGGATATTAATAATTTCTTCCCAATGTATCAGTTTTCAACATCTGGCCTTAGCACTCAGTATGATGTTGCTGAGAAACAACAAACTGATCTTGATGCTATCTCAGTAGTGCCAAATCCATATTATGCTTATTCTGCTTATGAGCATAATTCGCTTGATAATAGGGTTAAAATAACTAACCTTCCTGAAAAATGTACTATAACAATATATAATATATCTGGAAATAAAATTAAGCAGTTTAAAAAGGATACTCCAGAAACTACAATTGAATGGGATCTTAAAAACTTTGCTTCTGTACCAATTGCTGGAGGTATTTATTATTTCCATATTAAATCGGAGCAAGGTGATCGTGTAGTTAAATGGTTTAGTATTACTAGAATACCTGACTTAAACACTTTCTAATTAATAACAAATCAGTCTTGAACTAGAATTTAATCAAGTTGAATATGAAAACTCTATATAGAAATCTAATTGTAATTTTGATCGTAGCGCTAATATTTCCAATAGCAGAGTCATCCTTTGCAGGAAATAAGGATAGGTCGGGTCAGGCTGGTGCTACTGAGCTGTTAATTAACCCATGGACAAGAAGTAGTGGGTGGGCAAGTGCAAACATGTCGAGAGTGAGAGGCTTAGAGGCCATTTGGGGTAATGCTGCAGGTACTGCTTTTACACAAAAAACACAGTTGGTATTTTCAAATACGCAGTGGTTAAAGGGTACTGGTACAAATATTATGTCCTTTGGTATTTCACAACATGTTGGAGAATCAGGTGCTCTTTCTATTTCAGTAATGTCCATGTCTTTTGGAGAAATAGATATCAAAACCGTTGACAACCCAGATGAAGTTCAAGGTACATTTAAACCCAGCTTAATGAACTTCAGTATTGCATACGCAAAGGCTTTTTCAAATAGTATTTATGCCGGTGTTGTAATAAAAGTTATTCAAGAATCTATTTCAGATGTTACTGCATCTGGATTTGCTCTAGATGCAGGTATTCAGTATGTAACTGGTGCAGATGAACAAATATCATTCGGTATTAACTTAAAAAACTGGGGTCCTAAAATGACGTTTAAAGGTGATGGATTATCCATGCGTACAATAATAAGTGGACAAGAGTCATCTTTTACTGTTGATCAAAGATCTATGGCATTTGAAATACCTGCTCAATTAAATATTGGAGCTGCATACGATTTTCTTTTCCCTAAAGATTATAGACTTACAGTTGCTGGAAACTTTACTTCTAATTCATTTAGTCAAGATCAGTTTGCCTTAGGTTTAGAGTTTAGCCTAAAAGAATATGTTATGATTCGTAGTGGATATACATATGAAAAAGGCATGTTTGAGGAAATAACATCTCCTGAAAATGTTAATATAAATAATGGAATAAGTGCAGGACTTTCTGTTCAAGTTCCTCTCAATAAGGAAAATGGAAGCTTTATAGGAATTGATTATGCCTACCGTGAATCACAAAGTTTTAGTGGAAATCATTCAATTGGCATAATTTTTAATTTTTAATACACCCTAATACAATATAAATCTTTATTATCTTTGCAGATTAATCTTAAGACCCTTAATTTTAATTAGGGGTTTTTTGTATTTATATTTTTTACAAATAAATATCCGTTTACATATGTCTGATACGAAATATTTTACCGAAGAAGGACTAAAAAAAATACGTGCTGAAATTGAATATTTGAGTACCATTGAACGACCAAAAATTTCTCAACAAATAAGTGAAGCGCGTGATAAAGGCGACTTATCTGAGAATGCAGAATATGATGCAGCCAAAGATGCTCAAGGATTATTAGAATTGAAAATATCTAAACTTCAAAATAGCCTGCAAAATGGAAGGATAATAGATGAATCAAAAATGGATAGTAGCAAGGTGTACTTACTATCTATAGTTACTATCTTAAATACTAAGAATGGTGCAAAAATGAAATATTCTATTGTACCTGAAGAAGAGGCTGATTTTAAACAAGGAAAACTTTCTGTTGAATCTCCAATTGCTAAAGGACTTTTAGGTAAAGAAGTTGGAGAAACCGCTGATATAATTATACCAGCTGGTACCGTTACGTTCGAAATAATTGACATCTCACGATAATATTTTTATTTATCTACCATGGCTACAATTTTCTCAAAAATTATTAATGGTGAAATCCCCTCTTATAAAATTGCTGAAGATTCTAATTATTATGCCTTTCTTGATATAAATCCTTTGGCTAAGGGTCATACGCTTGTTATTCCCAAAAAAGCTACTGATTACATATTAGACATTGAGGATGACGAACTTTCTGGTCTTTTTATATTTGCAAAAAAGATTGGAATTGCCATCGAAAGGGTAGTTCCATGTAAAAAAATTGGAATTACTGTGATTGGTTTAGAGGTACCACATGCTCATGTACACCTTATACCAATTAATACCATTTATGATATGGATTTTAAGCAGCCTAAATTAAGTTTTACCAATGATGAATTCCAAAAGTTAACAAATCAGATTAAGTTAGAATATGATTCGTTGTAGGAATTATACTAATAAGCTCTGGAATCAACCCCCTCAATATAATTAATAAACGATTGATTAACAACTCTATTTCCTCCTGGAGTTGGATAATTACCTGTAAAATACCAGTCACCTAAATGATTTGGAATTGCCTTATGTAGATCTTCTATACTCTGATAAATAACATGAACATCTGCCTTAACAACTTTGGCTTTTACTAGTTCTGCAACTTTTTCAGAAATTTGCCAAGCCTGAAAGGGTTTATATATTTCTTTCACGTAGTTTACTATTTGCTCCTTTGGAAGGTGCTCTTGTGCTTTTGATTTATTATAAACTTCATTAATTATGTGTTCTTGCTTAGTATCTTTAAGTAGTGCAATGGCAGCATTAAACGCAACAAAATCCTTTAACTTGGCCATGTCAATACCATAACAATCAGGATACCTAATCTGAGGAGCAGATGAAGCAATAACTATTCGTTTTGGACCAAGTCTGTCAAGTATTTGGATGATACTTTTCCTAAGAGTTGTACCTCTTACTATTGAATCATCAAGCACTACTAATGTGTCAACATTTTTATTAACAACACCATAAGTAACATCGTAAACATGACCAACTAAATCATCACGCTGATTATCTTGTGTAATAAAAGTTCTAAGTTTAGCATCTTTAACGGCTATTGATTCAACACGAGGTTTAAAACGAAATATATTATCTAGAATATCGATATTTAAATCGCCTTTATTCTTAAGAATATCATGCTTTACTTTATCTGCATAGAAAATATTTACTTGATCCATCATTCCTTGAAATGCAACAGATGCAGTATTAGGTATATACGAAAACACTGTGTTTTTTAAATCGTAATCAATTTCCTCAAGTATTATTGGTGTAAGAAGCTTACCTAAACGTTTACGTTCTTGATAAATATCTTTATCAGTTCCTCGTGAAAAGTAAATTCGCTCAAATGAGCAGGAAGTTAGGGGTTTACTATCTATAAAACTATCCATTATTATATTCCCATCTTTTTTAATTATAAGTGCGGTACCCGGTTTTAGTTCTTTAACCTGGTTTACATTTAAATTAAAGGTGGTTTGAATAACCGGACGTTCTGATGCAGCTACAATTACCTCATCATCTATATAATAATAAGCAGGACGTATACCGTTTGGATCACGCATAATAAATGCATCTCCATGACCAAGTAACCCACCAATTACATATCCTCCATCCCATTTTTTTGCAGATTCAGTAAGTATATTAAGAATGTCTAACGAGTTTATGATATAATCAGTTATTTCTTTCTTTTTTAGCCCTTCATTCTTAAATTGAGAATATAATCGCTGGTTTTCTTCATCCAAAAAATGCCCAATTTTTTCCATAACGGTAACAGTATCTGATGTTTCCACCGGGTATTGTCCTAGCTCAACAAGTTGCTCAAATAGCTCATCCGTATTTGTCATGTTAAAATTACCTGCCAACACTAAGTTACGGGTTTTCCAGTTATTAGACCTAACAAGAGGATGAAGGTAACTAATATTATTCCCACCAAAAGTTCCATACCTTAAATGACCCAATAACAACTCTCCAGTAAAGCCGGCATTTGATTTTAGCCAGTTTACATCTGATAACCTCTTTGGGTCATCTTCAGTAATTTTATGTATATTATCATACGCATCATTAAATATGTCTTTAATGGGAGTTGTGGAATTTGATCTAATACGATTTATATATTTTTGACCAGGTTCCAAATCTATTTTTACTTCAGCAATTCCTGCACCATCTTGTCCTCTATTATGCTGTTTTTGCATTAGTAGGTGCAGTTTTTGCAATCCATATACAGAAGTGCCATATTTTGATTGGTAATATTCGAGAGGCTTGCGTAATCTAATTAGGGCAATACCACATTCATGATTTATGCGATCGCTCATTGTTGCAGAATATTTATATTTTTGTTGCAAAAGTAAGAAAAAGATGATTGAAACCAGACTTGCCAATAAATTTGATGCTTCTAAAATTGTAGAATTTCAAATAAATATGGCCAAAGAAACCGAGGGTTTAGAGCTTAACAAAGAAACTGTGAATGATGGTGTTATTTCAGTTTTTAGGGATCCTCAAAAAGGAAAGTATTATGTAGCTGTTGATGGCGATGAAATTGTAGCGTCATTGCTTATTACACACGAGTGGAGTGATTGGCGCAATAGCTGGGTATATTGGATTCAGTCAGTATTTGTTATTGCAAAATATCGAGGACAAGGTGTATTTAAGAAGATGTACAATCATATTTTAGCCATTGTAGTTGATAATGACGAGATTTCTGGACTAAGACTTTACGTAGATAATACTAATGTAGATGCTCGTAAAGTTTATACAAAAATTGGAATGAATGGAGATCATTACCAAGTATTTGAATGGATGAAATAATATTATATCAATGTAACCCCAAATTACAGATATGGAATTGCAATTGATACTACAAAAAACCGCATATCTTTACAAAAAATTAAATTAACATGAATCATACAAATATGAAAAGTACATTAAAGGCAATAATAATATTGATAATGGCAATAACATTATCCATACCAATACAAGCACAATCAGCTGACAAAAGTGACTGGAGGGGTGGTTACCCAGAAGGTTGTACATCAATTACGGTTGGTAAAGATGCAAGTTTTGATGGGTCGGTAATTACATCTCACACT
>Ga0164318_10002006_pt1 | contig 18624 bp, 13 predicted proteins | sample GuaBasSedimGuay9_FD_113734 | JGI IMG/M metagenome (GOLD analysis project Ga0164318, IMG submission 113734) | Subseafloor sediment microbial communities from Guaymas Basin, Gulf of California, Mexico - Guay9, Core 4571-4, 0-3 cm | ecosystem: Environmental > Aquatic > Marine > Hydrothermal vents... | reverse complement strand
TCCCGGGTTGGCCGCTTGAGGCCGCCGGCGACGGTTGGTCCAGATGAATGGATGCCGCCCTTCGGGGTACAGGATCCGGCTTACAGCCCCCTTCGATCGCGCTTATCATGAAGCAGGGAGCAGGGAACAGGTAAAATTCATCATTCATCGAGCCTCTTGCAAAAAGAGCGAAACGAGGGGGCGCTCGTTGCGGGGCAGGAGCCCCGCGCTCCATTTATGGTGCCCCAGGTTGTGCGGTGGGAGCGCGGGCCTCCTGGCCCGCAACGTGCCGATTGATTTTTGCAAGAGGCTTCATCATTTATCCTTCCGCCTTCATTCTTCATCATGTATTGTTATCCGATGCCCGAGATCTTGACCCCACTGTGTCGTTACGAGCCGATGTTTTGACTGAACAGGCTCTTGACCCAGATGATGGGCTCTGGTATGTTATAAATATTGAAAGTATTGATATTAGAAGACTTATGAGGTCGTGAATCAGGGAGTGACATGATGGCAAAATTCAGGACGACTGCCGGTCAGAATAAGACGCACGATTCGCTGGAACCGATGAGGACCCGGTTTCCTCAGGATAGTTGTATTTTCGGGGAAGGAGACCTCGGCTTGGCGATGTACGTAATCGAAAGCGGTGAGGTGGAGATCCGAAAGATGATGGGAGCCGAGGAACGGGTACTCGCAGTACTGGGGAAGGGTGATTTCTTCGGCGAGATGTGCATGCTGGAGGAAGAGACGCCCCGGACCGCTGGGGCGGTTGCCAAGACTGACGTCGAAGCGGTGATGATCGACCAAAGCGCTTTTTCTTTTATCCTGCGCCACAACCCCGAGATCGCCGTACGCATGATGCGGAAACTGGTGGTCCGGTTGCGACAGACAACACGTCTGCTTGAGGATGCCCTGGGCCACTCGATTGATTTGGAGGAGTCCGGATTGACCGACGGTCCCAAGGCGGCGCTCGATCCGACTGCCCGACTGGTCGAGGTTGGCACGGGCACCGTCTTTCCGCTCGCTGATCAACGGGAGACGACGGTGGGCCGGATTGACCCGGTGACGGGGATTCACCCGGACGTCGACCTGACGCACGTGGATACCAAGAGGTCGATTTCCAGGCGCCACGCACGAGTATTGCGAGAAGAGGACGGTTCCTACTCGGTTGTCGAGGATGTTGCGGCGATGAACGGGACTTTCGTCAATGGTGTACGCCTCAGTGCAGGGCGTCCCTTCCCACTCAAGGTCGGCGATGTCGTCGTCTTTGGTACGACTCAATGTCGTTTTGAAATGGATGCACCCTCAACTGCCGAATGACCGATGATTGTGGATTGAGGCCGGGAGATTCGGTCGAGAGGCTCAAGGGAGTCGGTCGCATAAGACGCCGCCAACTCGGGGCCGTCGGGATTCACACCGTTGGTGACCTGCTGTTTCATCTTCCCCTGCGATGGGAGGATCGACGTCGGATAATTTCTATCGAAGGGATCGAAGAGAACGGATCGGCCATCGCTGTACGGGGGAGTGTCACGGGCATGGTCTCTCGGAGGGCTCGACGGCGAGGCTTGACCATCCTCGAAGCTGTTTTCGAAGACCCGACAGGGCGAATGTCTGTGATCTGGTTCAATCCCAGAGGAATCGAAAAACGGTTGAGTCAGGCGGAGACCGTTGTCCTGTTTGGAGTGTGCAAACCCGCACCTCGCGGGGGATTACAGATGATCAATCCCGAGGTTGAGGTGGTGGACGACAGCAAGCGATGGGTCGGCACGCTGGTTTCGATCTATCCTGCCCTTGGGTCGATAGGTGGCCCTTTCCTCCGGCGGCTGATCGGTTCGGCCCTGCCGGCCCTGGGAAACCTCCCGGATCCGCTGCCCGAAGCCGTACAACGGAGCTTGGACCTTCCGGATCTGAGGACTGCGCTCCGGAGTCTGCATCGCCCGTCGCCGGATATCGATGATCGCGGCGTGGCGATGCTCGTCGGACGGCGCAGCCCCGCTCACCTTCGGTTGGCTTTTGACGAGCTCCTGGCCTTTTCGCTGGGCTTGGCCCAGCAGCGAGGGCAAAGGCGGGTTGATCCGGGTCCGCGATGTGTGGTCAATGACGCCATCAGGCAACGGGCGACCTCAATGTTGCCGTTTCAGCTGACCGGTGCTCAACGGCGAGTGCTCAAGGAAATCGCTGCAGATCTCGAGGCTGGACCACCCATGGCTCGATTGCTCCAGGGTGACGTCGGATCAGGCAAGACCGTCGTGGCAGCCATGGCGTTGCTGATTGCCCTGGAAAACGGTCACCAGGTGGTGATGATGGCCCCGACCGAGTTATTGGCCGAACAGCACAGGGCCGAGTTCGAGCGCTTGTTCCAAGAGACGCCGTGGACGCCCGAGTTGTTGTCGGGATCAGTGGGGACCGCGCAGCGGCGGAAGATTTTGGCCGGGTTGGCGGACGCCACGTGTCCGTTCGTCGTTGGAACCCACGCCTTGATACAAGACGCTGTCGACCTGGCAAACCTCGGTCTGGTAGTCATTGACGAGCAGCACCGGTTTGGGACTGTGCAACGCCAGGCGCTGGTGGGGAAAGGAGTGTCGCCCCATCTGTTGGTAATGACCGCAACGCCGATTCCCCGTTCGTTGGCCCTGACACTGTACGGAGACCTGGACCTCTCGGTCATCGACGAGATGCCGCCGGGAAGGCAACCTGTCCGGACGGCGATTCGAGATGACGGGGCGCGGGAGAAACTCTATCGCTTTCTTCGCTTGGAGGTTGAAAACGGAGGACGTATCTTCGTCGTCTATCCTTTGATCGAGGCCTCAGAGTCCCTGGATGCGCGGGCGGTGACCGAGCACGCAGAGGAAGTGCGTCGAGCATTGCCGAATTTTCGTGTCGAGATCATGCACGGACGCATGGACTCAGGCGAGAGGGACGCCGTTTTGCAGGCATTCCGTTCGGGGGAGGTCCAGGTCATCCTGGCGACTACGGTGATTGAAGTTGGCATCGACGTGCCCGAGGCCACCGTTATGGTGATTGAGAGTGCCGAGCGATTCGGACTTTCCCAATTGCATCAGTTGAGGGGACGTGTAGGCCGGGGGACGAGGCAGTCGTGGTGCGTGGTGATGGTCGGGAAGGGGGCTTCGGAGGCGGCGGGTCGACGTCTGACTCGCTTTGCCGATACGCCGGACGGCTTTGCCCTGGCCGAGGCCGATCTGGAGATGCGTGGGCCGGGCGAACTGGCAGGAAATCGTCAATGGGGACCGTCGCACTTCCGGTTTGCCGATCTCTTGATTCACCACGATATCGTCGTCCGGGCCCGGGCGGTCGCTCGGGACTTGAGTGACAACGGGCAACTACAGTTCGTTTCCGAGGCTCTTTCGCGGTACCATCAGACCGAGTTCGAGATTTTGGTGGGGTGATGAAAGAAACGATCAATAGAATCTCTGTTCTGGTCCTCGGGTGGTTCCTGGTGGTGTTGGGCATCATCGGTTTGTTCGTTCCGATCCTGCAGGGGATCTTATTTATTCTCCTGGGGTTGTGGGTCTTGTCACGGGAAAACCACTGGGCACGACGGTACCTGCACAAGTTACGGCTGCGATTTCCCGCTGCTGATCGAAGAATGAGGGAGATACAACAAAAATTCAGAAAATCTCGTCAGGATCGAAAGGCTGGGGATGATGAATGATCCGGCGAAGCCGGAGAATATACGGTATCGGCCGCCTTCGCCGGGAGCTCTCAGCTCAGGCGCTTGCAAGAACAAGGGAATAGCCACAAAAAGGTACAAAAAAGCACAAAGAAAAATACAAGGAACCTTGCATTAAGGGCTGGAGTAATAGGAGGGTTGGTGGATACCGGGAAAGTTGAGCATAGGGCAGGCGAGGATTCCGTTATGGTGCCGATGGTGATGACCTCGGAGGATTGGGCCGACCTGCAAGGGGCGGTCGCGTTGCTCGAGAATCCCGGCCTGGTTGCGAGGCTCAGCGATGTGCTGGGCAAACCTGTCGACATCGTCCTCGATAAATTACCGGCAGGCGCGAGTTCCAGGATCGACGGCGCCACCCGTCGCGCCCTCGGGGCTGCGCTGAGCCTGGCTCTGTCGACCTTGAGTTCCTCCCGAGGAGGGAAGGCCCGTGACCGGTTTCATAGGATTGCGGCCGGGACCGCCGGGGCTGCCGGAGGCGCCTTCGGCCTGGCGTCGCTGGCGGTCGAACTGCCGATGACCACTACGATCATCTTGCGTTCGGTGGCGGATGTGGCCCGAAGCGAAGGCGAAAACCTCCGGAGTGTCGAGACTCGCCTTGCCTGTCTGGAAGTCTTCGCCCTCGGGGGACGTACTTCGGCTGACGATGCGGCGGAAAGTGGCTACTTTGCCGTGCGAACCGCCTTGGCGCAGGCCGTCAACGAAGCAGCACGGTATCTCTCGCGGCGGACCACAATTGAGAAGGGGGCGCCGGTCATCGCCCGTCTGGTGGCTGGGATTGCTTCGAGGTTCAATACGGTCGTCGCCGAAAAGATCGTTGCACAAGGCGTTCCGGTCATCGGGGCCGTTGGTGGGGCTGCCGTCAACGTTGCCTTTACGCGTCACTTTCAATCAATGGCCCGGGGACATTTGGTTGTCAGGCGGCTCGAACGAATTTACGGCGAAGCCGTCATTCGAGAGGAATATGGCAGGATTTCCCGGGGCGAAGACCTGGCGAAGGAGGTTCGCTCTTGAGTCGGACGACCTGGAAGATCCTGATTTTGGTCGTCGTATCCCTGGTTATCGGCGCTTTTTCAGGGATCATAGTTCTCTACATTCAGATGGCCAGGGGTGGAGCTGAGCTGGAACCGTGGCACCGGCTGAGGCCGGAGGCCGAGTTCACAGTTGCCAGGGTCGACGAGATCAACGATCTCGAGGCCTATGCCGCACTCGAAGACCGTCTGTTTAACGAGATTGCCGAGACCGTCAGTGGAGAGGTCCAGACATGGCCGGTGCTGTCACGGCTAGATCCCGCCAGCCCTACGAATCCCGATACATTCCCCCAAAATTGGAATCACAGCTTCCTGCTGGAACCGGACCGTGTCGTTGCCGGCGCCGTCTTGCTTCACGGCCTCTCGGATTCCCCCTACAGTCTTCGCGCGGTTGCCCAACATCTGCAAGACCGAGGGGTCTTGTGCGTTGGACTGAGACTGCCGGGTCACGGTGGCGTTCCCGGGGGATTGACGTCTGTTCGGATGGAGGACTGGCGGGCAGCCGTTCGTTTGGCGGTTCGGGAGGTTGGAGGTCGACTCGATCCTTCCCAGCCATTGATTCTGGTCGGCTATTCCAACGGTGCGGCGCTGGCACTGGATTACACCCTGGATGCGCTGGATGACGGGGATCTCCCAATGCCGGAGCGGCTTGTGTTTTTCTCTCCGGCCTTGGCCGTTGCCCGCATCGCGGCCTTTGCTCGGTGGCAGCGTCTGGTCAGTGCCCTGCCGGGCCTTGAGAAACTTGCGTGGACCGATATCCTGCCCGAGTACGATCCTTTCAAATTCAACTCCTTTCCCCTGAGGGCCGGGGAGGAGATCTACCGACTGACGAGCGATCTCGAGAAGAAATTGGAGCGATTGGAGGGGGAGGGGCGCCAAGACCGGCTGCCGCCGGTCCTCAGTTTTCTGTCGGTGGTCGATGCCACCGTTCCGGTCGAGGTGTCCTTGCCTCGCCTCTACAGTAGATTGGAGGCCAACGGCAGTCGTTTGGTTCTCTTTGACGTCGACCGTGAGGCTCGCAGTGAGGCCTTCTTGACACCGAAGGCAAATAGTATGTTGAGCGCAGTCGAACAGGGCGGGCCATGGTCGTTCGATATTTCGATTGTCACCAACCACTCTCCGGAAACTGACCAGGTCGAGCTGCGAACCATCAGGACAGGGTCGCCGGCTGGAGAGTTTGAAACTGATGAACTCAGTGTAGAGTGGCCAAGAGGGGTCTATTCCCTATCCCACGTCGCGATGCCCTTTCCTTGTGACGATCCGATTTACGGCGTCGGCTTGGCGTGGCGAGATCCTTTTCCCCTGGGGCGCATCGATCCCAGAGGTGAAAAAGGAGCGCTGGTTGTGCCATTGAGCCTCTTGATGCGCCTTCGCTACAACCCATTCTTCGAGATTATCCCGCCGATGATCGATCAGTTTCTCGCCTTGGAAGGCACATGTGTTGCTGCCCCCGAGCTCGAGCCCGTTACCGTGCCCGTGCCCGGGTTTCGTTAGGTCTCGTCGAACCCGCCGCTCTCACCATCACTCCGTTGCGAAGAAGAAACCCCATTCCCATAGAAGGAGTTCTGTCGTCGGCGTTGCAGCAGCCTGAATGTGGAAATTCGGCGGGTCTCCTCTCAGGCAAGGCCACCGAAGGTCACAGAGATTGGACCCGATTCGATGAGTTCCTTCATCGGGAACGGGAACGGGAACGGGAACGGGAACGGGCTCGGGCTCGGGTTTTGGCCACCGCCTCGTTTGAGGCCAGGTGGCCACACAGGCGAACGCCCGGGCCGTGAAGCCCGGGCGCCGCCGGTGAAAGGGGGATAGACCCGGACACAATGCCCGGGTCAGGAGGAGACTGTTTCAGGAAGCGTCCGCGTCGTTCGTGGAAACTTCAGCGTTGGAGGCCAAGAGGGCCTCAGCACTCTTTGCCGCTTCGTCAGCAGCCTGGCCGGCGGATTTAGAGCAGCCCTTCTCGGCGTAGCTTGAGTCGTATGCGGCTTTCTTGGCGGCGTGGGTTGCAGCAGCAGTTGCCGATTTCGAGCAGCTGGTGGCATCGTGAACGGCAGCGTACGCGGCCTTGGTGGCCGTCTTGGCGCAACCGTTCTTGGCGTAGCTGTTCTTGTAGGCGGCGTTGGCCATCGCGTCGTTGGCCGAGGTCTGAGCGGTCTTGGAGCATCCGGTCGCTTCATAGCTCTTGTCGTAGGCGGCTTTTGCGGCTGTCTTGGGGCAGCATCCGCCATCCCCTTCGGCCTTCGCGGCCTTGTCGCAGCCGGCAGCTTTGGTCGTCTCGGCCTTCGCGTCACATCCCTTTTTGCCGCAATGGGCTGTTGCTCCGATGGCAACACCAAGCGTCAGAGCGAAAACAGTACAGATAATCAGGGTCTTTTTCATGGGGGTTTCTCCTTTTTTCTTCCGGTCCACATTGTTATTGAAACACAGTCTCTGTGAAATTACAACACTTGTTCATATACGAAAGTATTTTCTCCCGGTTTCATACTTTCCAGTTATTTCTTGGCCGAGGTCTCGGGATGGTTACATGAAGTCGGAAATTTTTGTGGACGGAGGAGCTGAAGCCAGAGAATTCGGCCTTCGTTCACCCGTCCCGCGGGCCCAACTGAAGACCTTGCATTGCCTTCGACGTGAGGCGTCCCATCGACAACATGCCTTCAGTACGCGGTCCTTACCCGCTCAAGCGAACCAGCCCGCTGGGCGCCTCTATTCTTGACAATCCGGGAACAGATGTATATGTTGATAACGAGCAGTAAAAGGAGCAAAAAATGAGACACTCCCCCCCCCGTTTGTATTTTTGTTGTTCTTCTCATGGTCTCAACCCTGATGATTGTGGCTTCGTTTCCCGCTGAGGCCGTCAAAATTCTGCTCGACAAGCCAATGCTGTTTTCCGAGGAAGGTGATTTCGTGGGCCACCAGAGTATTGAACGGGAGGTCCTCGACTCAATGCGTTTCGTTACGATCGCTGCCTATTCCACTTTTCTCGCCGGAGAGGTTCAGGAGGAAGACCTGGTGGATTTCTACACCGCGGCCGAGGAAAATGCCGTCAACTACGAAATTCGTCGTGACTACGATTTGATTCAGGTCAACGGCTATTCCTTTTCATCGTTTGGGGAAGGCCCGGATCTCCCTGACGGCTTGGCGATCGCGGGCTATGACGGAGATGTTGGACTCTATCTGATTCAGTTCAAAGCGCCGGTTACCGCAGACTGGATTGAAGAACTCCGCACGGCGTCCAACATTCTTTCCTTCATTCCGCAGAATACATTCATTGTTCGTTCGTCGCCGGCGATGATTCAACGCTGTCGCGAGATGGTCGGAGTGCAACACGTCAGCCTCTTTCATCCGGCTTACAAGATTCAAAGAGCGCTGCTGACGATTGACGAGCCAGTCGATGTCATCGTTCATCTCGATGGCGATCAGGACATGGCCGACCTTCAGGATTTCCTGGGCAATTTGACGTCACAGCAGGTCGATATTCGTGGTGAGCCCGACTCTCGCAGTGCACGCCTCGACATGACTCGAGGTCACCTCGTCGAGGTTGCGGCCCGTTCTGAAGTGCTCTGGATAGAGCCGATCCTGACCCCGGCTTGGAGTGGGGAGCGCCAGGCGATGGTCATCGCCGGCCTGCACGACGGTACTCGACCCGATGACCCGGAACTAGGGGCCACCCACGAAGGTTATCACCAGTGGTTGCTCGACAAGGGCTTTTGCACGCCGACCGAGGCGCCGGCCGGGTGTTATCCCTATTGGACAAAAGTGGGGTTGTTCGACTCCGGACTGAATACCATGAAATGCCCGGCAGGCGCCTACAATCCTCAGACCGGAGTTTGCTCGAACTGGGATTCGGGAAATGTCAGCCATCCCGACCTCGAACACAACTCCAACCTTTCGTCCGCGTGTGCGGGCCAGGGTGGGGATTGTGATGGCCCAATTCTTCAGAGATTTTTCTGCGTGAACCATCGCAGTGGCCTCAATCAGTGTCTTGATGACTCTGAATACGTGTTCTCTGACTTGGCGTTTGACGGTGACGGTCATGGTACAGCCACGGGTTCCATCCTGTCCGGCATTCCCTCGACTACTCCTCCAGAACAAGACCAGGCCACCTACTTTCGAGGGACGGGCTTGGCACCTTCGACTCAGATCATCGTAGCGAAGGTGGGCAAACTGTATCGTGGAGAGAATAACGAAGAAAACGGAATGTCTGAAAATGAGTATAGGGACCTGATGACGCTGGTCGAGGGTACTTGGGCGCGTTTTGCCAGCAATAGTTGGAACTACAAGCCTGAAAATTGGTGGTGGAATCCCGAGAATCCTGTTCCTGCTGGGACTCTTCCATACACGGCATATTCGGGCTTTTCTCGGATGATCGATGAATTAGTTCGGGACGCCAGTGGGGACAGCATTTTAGACCCAATGACGATTGTCTTTTCCTCGGGCAACTTTGGAGCGGGGTGGGTGGCAGCACCGGCCAATGCGAAGAATGCGATCGTCGTCGGCACGACCCAGGGCTGGTCGACGACAGGCACCGACGGGGCGGCCCACCCCGACTGTGATTCGCTGAATCAAGTCATCGGCAACATCGTGGGGAATGTCGGTTGGCAGTCAAACCGGATGTACATTGGTGAAGATGACTCAGGCACTGAACTTCCTCGATTCAAGCCGGATCTGGTCGCTCCTGGAACCCAGATCGCGGCGGCACGAGCCCAGCAATCGGGAACCCCGGATCTTTATCAGTGCTTCTGGGGTACGAGTGCCGCCGCTCCTGCCGTGACGGCTGCCGCCATCCTGGCGGATGCATGGTATTACTATGTAATCTCCAACCCGCAGGCTGTGCCCTCCCCGGCGATGGTCAAGGCGATGTTGATAGCGCACGCCGACGATCTGTATGGGGGCACTGATCATTTCACAAACACGACGATGCCTCATTCCCCCTCACCAGCCCAAGGCTGGGGCAGAGTCAATTTGGACAAACTCTTCCAGACCACCACAGGCGTCACAGTCTTCGACGAAGATCATCTGACGAGCCCCAACCGGCGGTTTACGGTAGTTGGCCAGGCATGGACGACAACTCTGCAGGTGGATGACCCGACTCAGCCGATCATTGCCGTCATGGTCTGTACCGATGCTTCCTCCAATCCTACAGCGACGGGGGGACTGATGGTCAACGACCTGCGATTGAGGATAACCAAACCAGGTGGCATTGGGACTCAGAAACACTACTTTGGAAATACATTCGATACCAATAGCTGGTACTCCACACAATTCGGGAATTGGAGTTGGATCGTAACCGGCGATCAGCGCAATACCGTCGAGGTGATCCGGATCCCGCCCCAATCGCTTACTGTTCCCTTCACCTTGACGGTTAGCGCGAAGGCCATAAACGCCATTGCGGTCCCTGGTCTGGACAACAACAACTTCAATCAGGACTTTGCGCTGTATGTCTTTAACGCGGCGCCTTCGCCATGATAGGAAGGGGATCTCCTCCAGGCCTGACGACAGTCTCGGGAATTTCCAGTTATGAAAAGGGAAGGGGCGTACAGATGAGAAGAGCGACAATAGCCATATTTATTCTCGGTATTTGCTGCACAGCGTCTGCCCAACAGACCATCGTATTGCCCGCCATATCGGACAATGTGCACGGTGTCAACGGCAGTATCTGGGCGACCGAGGTCCAGATCATCAAGATGGACCCAGACGATCACCCGACGATCCGGAGGCTATGGGTTTGCGTCGAGGGCGGGGGATTCGCCGATGACCCCGCAACAGCACCGACATGGGAAATGGAGAGACCGGAACGCTACGCCAGGATTCTCCGACTCAGTGGGGCGGATCTTTTGGTGGGAACCGGTGCGTCGTTGGGCGCGGTGGCCCTCGAAATTGAGGGTGGTGAAGTCATTGTCAACGCCCGGGTGGCGGACGTTTCAAGGGGAACGATGTGGGGGGAAACACCCTTTGGGCAGGGACAGTTGATGCCAACAGATGGAGAGCCGTTGATCGGTCCGTCCCATTTGCCCTGGCTCGGGGGCTGTCTCAATACCCCCTGCAATGTGGTCCCGCGGGAGAATTGGACCTACTATCGAAACAACATCGGGATTGTAAATTCCAACCCGGAACCCCTGGTTTTGGAGGGCGTGGCACTTGCTTTCGGCGAATTCCCTGGGGTGGTGGAATCATCCTTGGAGTTGATGCCTCCAGGCTTCCCGACCTTTGGAGAAAGAGATACATTTACCAAAATCCTGCCGCCCTACGGTTGGGTGCAGTTCCGCTGGCAGTCGGAGAAAGTCTATATTGATCCGGGGGCTGCCTGGAACGAACCTGACTTTCCTTCGGCGGGGTTCCTCATGAGTTTGTCCCCTGATGCCGACCTCCCATACTACGCCTACGCTTCAGTGGTTTTCGCCCCTGACCCTGAATTGGAGATCCCGGCTTTCAACGATCCCCTGTTCATCCCGGCACGACCGGGGTTTGTCGCGCCCTTTGACTGGGAGCAAGATGCGCCCTGAAGAACACGATGGCAGGATGATTGAAAAGACAATCCGGGTTGCTTTGGCAACTCACACGGCAGGACCATCGAAAAAACGGTAACGGTAACGGGCTCGGGCTCGGGTTCAAGGTGGCGCGCATAGTATTGGTTCCGGCTCAGTCGGAATGGCATTGAAGGGCGAGAGAAAAAAGGCGGGGATAAACCCCGCCCCTACGTTTTAGGGTTTGATTTTGTAGGGGAGGGGTTTATCCCCTCCTGACGCCGGCCATCAAAAATCGATTCGAATACCACCGATGATCCGGCGTCCCTGGGCGGGATAGCCGAGGACTTCCTCGTAGTCCTTGTCCAAAAGATTGGTCGCACGCAGGGTCAACTCGATCGTGTCCCAGATCTGAGTAGCCAGTGCGAGATCGGCCGTCACGAAGCTTTCGGTCGGAGTCGTCCCGAAGGTCAGCGGATCAACATCGAAGCGATTGCCGACATACCTGACGGTTGCATAGCCCTTGAGCCAGGACAGGAAGGCGCCGGACAGAGTGTAGGCGCCGCTCCATTCGGGACGTCTGAGCAGTTCGTTGCCGAATCCGTCGGAGGTGTCCAGCCAGGTGACCTGCAAATGAGAGTTCAAAGCATCGGAATAGACAGTGTCCAACGCCGCCTCGAAGCCGTTGATCTCTGCCTTGCCGATGTTCTGGAGAGAGTAGTTGACGTAGTCGAATACGATCAGATTGTCGATGTCGGTCGAGAATGCGCTGAAATGCAGTCGCGGTGAAGTCCGGCCCTGCCCACCCCAGACCAGGCCGACTTCGAAACTGTCGGAAGTCTCGGGCTTGAGATCGGCATTTCCCGAAAAGGGATAGAAGAGTTCGCCAACCGAGGGCTGGCGGTAGGCTTCACCGTATCCTGCCTGGATTTCCACGGTATCGGACACCCTCCATCCCAGGTTGGCCCTCGGAGAGATCTCCGAGCCCCACTGGTCGGTGTCGTCCCATCGGGCTCCTAATACCAGGGTCAGCGCATTGCCCATGCTCCAGACATCCTGTGCGAAGAGACTCGTCATGTCGTAGCTGACGGCCTCCAGGTTGGGCCCATAGACTGAACCATCGGTCACTTCATCCTCGCGCCACTCGGCGCCCCAGGACAGTCTGTGACTTCCCAATGTGTGATGGGACGCCAGCCGTGCCTGAGTGGTTTCGGTTTCGGTATGGGACCAGGTGAAACCCCAGGGGTCGTTGGGATCGGAGAAATCCAGCTCCCGCTCAACGGAGGATACCGTCGCCTCCAACGACCAACGATTGGAGATCGCCCATTTGAGGGGGATTGCCAGGGTTCGTTGGTTGGTTTCCTGGCGGCGCAAGGGAGTCATGGCGCCGGGGGAAGAGAAGGGAATTCCCAGTTCCGAATCGACCTCGTGGTAGAGAAAGGAGATCCTGCTGCCCTTGCCCCATTTGAAGCCGGCGTTGACCAGGCCCTGTTGCAGGTTGAAATCTGAATTCTCGAGATCACCTTCGCCCTCCCGCATCAGGCCGGAGGCCATCAGGTCAAAGTCCTCCGATCCATAGGTGATCGCTCCCTCATAGCGTTCCCATGAACCTCCGCCCCATTCGCCGCTGAGGGAGCCTTCGAATCCATCGGTGCCGGTCCCGGGGATCAAATTGATCACGCCACCGATTGCATCGGCGCCCCAGAGGGCGGAGTAGGGTCCTCGTGCAACTTCGATACGCCCCAGGCCGGCGGTGGCAAGCTGAGAGAAATCGAAGCCCCCGAAATACGGGGAATTGAGGCGGACGCCGTCGATCATCACGAGAGTGTGGTCGCTTTCCGTTCCCCGGGTAAAGATCGAGGTCACCGAACCTGGTCCGCTGGATTGAACGACGTTGAGGCCGGGAACCCTCCTGAGGATGTCGGCGACCGACTCGGTCTGTGCGTTTTCCATTTCCTCTTCGGTAATCACCGTGATCGGAAGGGGAACGTCTTCGAGCCCCTCTTGGGTGCCGGTGGCCGTGACGGTAATCTCGGAAGAGAAGGTAGAATCCTGGGCGTTTGAGACACTGGGGAAACCGGCAGCTGCCAACAGGACCAATCCGGCGCAGATGGAGCTAAAGAAGATACTGCGCCTTGACCCGAGCCCGAGCCCGTTATCGTTCCCGACATGTGGTTTGCATTGCCCCGAAAAGCTGGAATCCAGGTAAACGCCTCTGTGGGTTCTTGAGCTGGGCCTCATCCAAGAGGAATCGGGCACGGGCACGGGCTCGGGAAAACCCCACCCTATGCAATCATCGGCAAACTCTGAAACTGTGGCCGTTTGTATAATTTCGGCTTGTTTCTTGCCTTGATTCTTTGGACGTGATTCAGGATAAGTCACTAATAGGCAGGGAACAGAAAAAAGACGGCATACAGACACGGTGAAACCTCCCGTTTCGGTTGGGGGATGGTAGGTCTCCTGGCTCCCGGATCCGTCGTGTTTTCGCACGACACCGAGGGGTTCACCTTCCCAGTGGCCAACCCAGAGGTTTACGCCTTCCAGTGGCTGGTCGGAACGGGTTTCCCCATTCCTCCCCAGAACCCATCGTCTCCGGTTACAGTGGCGGGGGCCGCGCCGGATTCTCACCGGCTTCCCCTGCCCGGAAATCATCGCCTCAACGCGCATCTGCGCCGCTGTCGCTGTCCCCGGGTTTGACCACCCCGAATTGTCATCGATACCGTAGCGCGGCCTTTGATCGCGGGTCAAGTGGCCGGGAACGCGCTCGTGTATCCGAGGGGGTTTTGAAAGCTGGATTTGCCCCAAATTCAATCCCTTCCGCGCGAAGTGCCCTACCTCGGAGTGAGGTTTGGATTGGTCTGGAGAGCCACCGAAGAACTGAAATCTCAGGAGAACCAATCCAGGCCTCACTCCGAGGTGACACGGCATCTTTTCATCAGTGGACCATGTGCTATGGTCTCGCGTTCGGAGGACTCTTGAAGAGGTTCTTGATTCCAGTCTTTTTTTTATTACTCCTGATCAGCACGGTTCATTCGATCTCTGCTGTCGAATTGGTTCTCGTCGGCTCGGACGGCAAGCCTCTGCCCGGCGCTCATGTGACGGCGGTCGGTCTTCCTGGCAGTTGGATCGCCGATGGTCAGGGTCTGGTCGATCTCGACCCAACTCCGGAGTTGCCCGTCGTGTTGATCGTCGCGCGTGCTGACGGGGTTGCCCTGAAGCCGATGACGTTGGTCGAGTGGGCCGAGGAACAGCCTCAGACGTTGGTCATAGAAGCGATCGGGGGCACGGTCGAAGTGATCAGCGCGGTCATCTCGGATCTCGAATTACCTCCGGCGGCGGTGGCGACAATCCTCGGTAGGGAGGAACTTGACGAAAGGACTCCCACCTCCTTGAGTGATGTCCTGGCAACTGTGCCCGGGGCCGGCAGGGGGGGAGAGGGACGTTCGGTCGTGCCCAGCCTGCGAGGTCTGCCCAAGCACCGGACGTTGATCCTCCTCGATGACGGTCGTGTCGTTACCGAACGCCGTGCAGGCGCATCGGCAACCTTCCTGGATCCGGATACGCTTGGCGAAATCGAAGTGATCCGAGGACCGGGGTCGGTCGCCTACGGTTCGGATGCCTTTGGAGGGATCATCCGGGCGCGGTCACGGATGCCATCACCCTACCCCGATGGGGTCAGCGTACGCTATGCCTTGGAGGGCGCCCAGGGCACTCCTGGCTGGGGCGCCGCAGCGGATGTCGAAGGGCCTTTTGCCGGCGGTGGATTTCTGTTCGGCGCGCACGTTCGGGATTATTCGGATTATTCCAGTCCCGAGAGTGAGGTTTTCGATACACGGTGGGAGACGTGGGGTATCCGGGCAGGCTGGCAGCGTGTGATCGGTCGAGGCGTACTTCGCATGTCGTGGCGCTCCGACAGGGCCCGGGACGTCGGCAAGCCCAGCCCGGAGTCGAAGACCAAGCGGCGCTTTTACCCTTTGGAGGACTCTGACCGGCTCAATCTGGCTTTCGAACAACCGTTGTCCGGTGCTTGGAAGAGGCTCTCCGTATCGGTGGCCTGGGATCGTTATCAGCTGGTATTAAACAAGGATGATCTCGACCCGGCCCTCCAGTCGACCGAACGGACGCAGTCGGACACACGGGCCAACGATGTGGAAATGCGGCTCGAGGTGGAGCGTTCACTGGGCTCGTCGCGGCTGGTCATGGGGGCCAACCTCAACTCGAGGTATGGCCTCAAGGCGCTCAATACGGCCTTCGAAGCTGGAGGACCGGACGGTGCTTTGCAGGAGGTCTCCAGTGAGATGGCCATCAAAGATGCCGAGAACCAGGATTATGGCCTGTTCACCGCCCTCCACGGGTCCCTCGGCCCCGTGCGGCTTTCTGGTGGATTACGCCTGGATTCGGTTCGAGCATCAAACTCAGGCGGATACTTTGGCGACCATTCGACCTCGGACGAAGCGGTCTCGGGTTATATCGGCGGCGGAGTCGACCTTGTCGACCACCTGAAACTGACCCTTCAAGTGGCGCACGGATTTCGGGATCCTCTGCTTTCCGATCGCTACTACCGGGGAGAAACCGGCCGAGGATTTATCACAGGAAATCCCGACCTCGACCCCGAGACCGCAGATCAGTTGGATCTGGCCCTTCGTTATCGTTCCGACACCTGGAATGTGGGCGGCTCCGCTTACCTTTACCGGATCAAGGACATGGTGGAGAGGTACAAAATCGATGACGACTACTTCTTCCGCAATCGTGGCGAGGGTGAGATCCGCGGGCTCGAACTCGAGGCGGCAAGGTCGTTGTCCGATTCCTTGTCGATGCACTTCGGGGCATGGTGGCTGAAAGGTGAGGTTCGGGACGACGGTTCTCCAATTGATGATATCCCCGCTCCGGGTGTGTCCCTGGTCTTGCGGGACTCAAGGTCGGAGGGCCTCCGGTGGATGATCCGTGGTGCGGCCTTCGCCCGCCACGACGACCCGGGACCCTCCGAGCAAGTCGTTCCCGGCTATGCCGTGCTGGACGGCGCGATAGGATGGGCTTTTTCCGAAAAACTGCAACTGCAACTTCTCGGCCGAAACCTCTTCGACAAGACCTACCTGGGCTCCGCCGACGAGGATTCGGTTCTGGCGCCCGGCCGGTCGTTTACCTTGACCCTTCGGGGGCGATTGTAGGGGCGATCTCGAGACGGCCAGGACACGAAGACAGTTGAACCGCCAAGACGCGAAGACCGCAAAGGGAACGCAAAGAAAGCCACAAGAAGAGTAGCCACAAAAAGGCACGAAAAAGCACAAAAAGGGAAGAAGGGAACTGACTGGTTTTCGGGAGATATTTTGAAATTCTCGCCGCCTTCACTGCGTTTCTCTTCGTGCATCTTTGTGCCTTTTTGTGGCTATTTTCCCCTCTTTGTTGCGTTTCCCCCGGTCCTTCTGCCTGAGCTGATAGCTGACAGCTGAAAGCTGATAGCTATTTTGGCATTTCCGTCTGGTGCATCAGGGGCTCGGCTTCGGGTCTTGGGGCGTTGGTTCCGGCATCCCAGAAGGGAGAGAGCCGTCTGAGGTTGTTGACGATAGGCGGGAAGACCTCGATGACCCTGTCAATCTCGGCATCGGTCGTGTAGCGCGAAAGTGAAAAACGGATGGATCCATGGACGGCGGTGAAGGGCACCGACATCGCGCGCAAGACGTGGGATGGCTCCAGCGAACCCGAGGTGCAGGCCGAGCCTGACGAGGCGCAGATGCCCTCGGCCGAGAGCTGGTAGAGCATGCCCTCGCCCTCGATAAAGTGGATTGCCAAGTTGAGAGTGTTCGAGAGGCGTTCGACCTCGCTGCCGTTGACCTCGGAATAGGGGATGGCCTCAGAAAGCGCCTTTTCCAGCCGGTCCCTGAGGGCTCGAATTCTCTGTTCGTCCTCGTCGTGCTGATCGTGGGCCAGTTCCAATGCGCGGGCCAAGCCGACGATGAAGGCGACGTTCTCGGTCCCGGCCCGCCGGCCGTCTTCCTGGTGGCCGCCCAGCATGAAGGGCCGGCATGGGGTGCCGCGACGGACGAAGAGGGCGCCGATGCCCTTGGGGGCGTGGAGCTTGTGTCCGGAAAGGGACAAGAGATCGACGTGGTGAAGGTCCCCGCGAAGGTCGATGGGCAGTTTGCCGGCGGTCTGAGTGGCATCGGTATGCACAACGATCGAGGGGTCGGTCTCCTTGGCGATGCGGGCGATGTCGGCGACCGGGAAGATAACTCCAGTCTCGTTGTTGGCGTGCATCGCGGAGACCAGCAGGGTGTCTGGCCGAAGGGCACGGACGTAGGCGCCCATGTCCAGGCGGCCCGAGCGGTCGACAGGGACAAAGTCTACCTGGAAACCACGGCGTCTGAGTTCTCCGGCGACTTCGAAGACGGCCGGGTGTTCTACTCCGGTCGTGATGATGTGCTTGCGGCCCGGGTTGGCGGCAATCGTGCCGAAAATTGCGGTGTTATTGCTCTCGGTCGCACAGCCGGTGAAGAGGATCTCATCCGGCCGGGCGCCCAAAGACCTGGCAGCCGTCTTTCGCGCCTTCGAGACAGCATCGCTCGGTATTCTCGCTGCCTCATAGATCGACGAAGGATTGAAATACATTTCATCCAGAAACGGCCTCATGGTTTCGAGGACCTCGGGAGCGACCCGGGTCGTGGCGTTGTTGTCGAGGTAGATCGTCTCGGTCATGCAGGGCAGGATACAGGAGGAAGAACGAAGGCGGAAGGAAGGGCTATTTTGTGTTTTTCCTGGATTCTTGGCTTCCTTATTGTTTTCCTCGGGATTGGTCTTCGACAGACAGTCAGTCCTCCTCGACAAATCGCACTTTCAGATTGCGAGCTGCCCTGACCTCATCGACTCGCCTGACGGGGGTTTCATGGGGCGCAGCACGCACCAGTTCGGGTGTCTCTTCGGCCTCTTTGGCGATGGCCAGCATGGCTTCGCAGAAGGCCTCGATCTCCTCCGGGCCAAAACTTTCGGTGGGTTCGATCATCAAGGCGCCGTGTACGACCAGGGGGAAGCTCATTGTCGGCGGATGGAAGCCGTAGTCCAGGAGTCTCTTGGCGATGTCGGTGTTATGAACGCCGTGTTTGACCTGCACTGAGTCGTCAAAGACGACCTCGTGCATCGTCGGCGTGTCGTACTGAAGATGGTAGGCGCCTTCGAGCCGTTTCCTGATGATATTGGCGAAGAGCACGCCGGTTTCCGACATCTCCCGCAGGCCGTCGCCGCCCATACCACGCATGTAGACCAGGGCCCTGAGCAGGATCAGGAAGGATCCCGAAAAGCCGCGCAGCGAGCCGATGGAGTTCTCATCGGACCACAGCATTGAAAATCCGTCGTCTGTCTTGACGACCCGAGGCACCGGCAGGTAGGGGAGCAGCGCTTCGGAAACCGTCACGGGTCCGGCGCCGGGACCGCCCCCTCCATGTGGTGTGGAGAAGGTCTTGTGCAGATTGAT
>Ga0164318_10002005_pt1 | contig 18625 bp, 17 predicted proteins | sample GuaBasSedimGuay9_FD_113734 | JGI IMG/M metagenome (GOLD analysis project Ga0164318, IMG submission 113734) | Subseafloor sediment microbial communities from Guaymas Basin, Gulf of California, Mexico - Guay9, Core 4571-4, 0-3 cm | ecosystem: Environmental > Aquatic > Marine > Hydrothermal vents... | reverse complement strand
GGGTGTACCCCTGGATAATGCGCCGAATTGCCGCAACCGAAATCTTAACCCGCTTTCGATCCATTCCATTGGCCTTCAACTGGCGGGGAATGATGTGTCTGCGGCAGATTTCCGTTTTCTCTTCCAACGTGTAACCGGGTAACTCAATCACTTCCATTCTGTCCCGGAATGCCGGCTGGATCGGGCCAAGCTGATTGGCGGTTGTTATAAACATAACCCCGGAAAGGTCAAATGGGACACCGAGATAATGATCCCGAAAAGAGTTGTTCTGTTCCGGATCCAGTACTTCCAGTAGTGCTGATGAAGGGTCTCCCCGAAAATCCGCGCCGATTTTGTCCACTTCGTCCATCATAAAGACCGGGTTCATGGAACCGCCCTGTTTAATACCCTGGATAATGCGCCCTGGCATCGCCCCCACGTAGGTTCGGCGATGGCCCCGAACTTCTGCCTCATCCTTGATACCGCCGATAGAAAGGCGGATAAATTTCCGGTTCAATGCCCTTGCTATGGAACGGCCCAATGAAGTCTTTCCCACCCCCGGAGGACCGACAAAACAGAGAATCGGGCCTTTCATATCCGGATTGATTTTGCGAACCGCAAGATATTCAAGAATTCTTTCCTTAATGGGTTTCAAACCGTAATGATCTTCATCCAGAATATTCCTCGCTTTCTCGATATCCAGGTTGTCAGTTGTAAATATTCCCCAGGGAAGCTCAATCATCCAATCCAGGTAGGTTCTTACAACTGAGGCCTCAGCAGAATCTCCATGCATCCGGGCAAGGCGTTTCATCTGGCGCTCTACCTCTTTTTTTGCCTCTTCCCCGAGGGGAATGGATCGCAGTTTATCCCGGTAATCCAGGATTTCCTGCTCCAGGTCATCACTCTCTCCCAATTCCTGCAGAATCGCTTTCAATTGCTGACGAAGAAAATATTCCCGCTGGGATTTGTCAATCTCGTCCCGGGCTTCCAGGTTTATTTCCTTCTGGATTTCCAGCAACGTAATTTCCTTGACCAGATGTTCGTTTACCCGTTTTAATCGTTGCAGTGGATCAGTAACCTCCAGTAGTTCCTGCGCTTCCGGTACTTTTAATGTCAGGTGATTTGCGACAAAATCAGCCAGCTTTCCCGGTTCTTCTATACTGGCAATAATCGACATTACCTCCGGTGGGATTGTTTTCCCCAATCCGGCCGCCTTTTCAAGTTGCTGAACAACATTTGCAGTCAGTGCCTCTAATTTCATGTCTCTCTTAACCGGAGGATCCAGCAGCTTCTCAACTACAGCTTTGTAAAAGGGATTTCCATCATTCAGGCTTTTAATTCTCGCCCTGTGCAGCCCCTGGACCAGCAACCGCAAGGTTCCATCCGGCATTTTCAACATCTTGATTATTACAGCCACCGTACCAACCGAAAACATGTCATCCGGTTTCGCCTCATCCACTTCTGAATTCTTCTGCGTTGTCAGCAGAAGAAACCGGTTCGTTGCCAGTGCTTCGTTTACAGCTTCCACCGATCCGCTTCGCCCGACAGACAAAGGAATGACAAAGAATGGAAAAACCACAATGTCACGTAAAGGTAATACCGGCAAAATATCCGGTGTCTTAATTTCAAATTTTTCCGCATTTTCCTGCAGATTATTCATTTTCGCCTTCCTCTTTCACTGAAATCTTCTGTTTCTTCTCAAATTCCACTTCTTCCGATTCAATCACTTTAACGGGAACAGGGATAGAACTGCCCCGCCTTTCATTCCTTAGTCGCAACCAGATGGTTAAAATACCTTCCCTTAATTCACCTCGGACATCAGAAAAGTCCAATGGCCTTTGAATATAAATTTTCCTGCTGAACGTACCGAAGTTACGTTCCAGGCATACAAAATTTCGCTTTCTCTCATACTTTGGTGCCTCTTTTCTTCCTGCAATGATCAGAAATCCATTGCTGAACTGAACCTTTAAATCCTCCGGTTCGACACCGGGTACATCCATCACAACCACAAGATATCCATCTTTTTCATAAATGTCCAGTGGCGGAACCAGCTTAACGTAAGAGTTTTCTGCCCCATAGCCTGCATTTCCTGCACGCTGTACCAGATCTTTCATTTCCAATTCAATTTTACGTATTTCAGCAAAGAAATCCGGCAGAAAAATCATTTTTTCCTTCTTCGTACCAGGGTCTGAAGCTCCTGCATGAACTCGTCCACATCCTTGAATTCCCGATAGACTGAAGCAAACCGGACATAGGCAACTGAATCCAGCGTCTTCAACCTATCCATCACGATTTCGCCAATGTCCACCGATGGAATTTCCCGTTCAATCACCTCATACAGCTTACCGATAATATCATCAACTATGGCTTCAATTTTGTCAATCTCAACCGGGCGTTTCTCACAGGCCCTGAGAATTCCACCCAACAGCTTCTTTCTGTCAAACTCTTCCCTGCGGCCATCCTTTTTGATGACAAGATAAGGCATTTCCTCAATGCGTTCATAGGTGGTAAACCGCCGATGACATTCCAGGCATTCCCGCCGCCTGCGGATCATTCTACCCTCGTTGACCTCTCTTGAGTCCACCACTTTATCCTTGTTCTCTTTGCAAAATGGACACTGCATAGATTTATTATAGAGTTTTCATCACTCAAACTCAACCTTATACTGAATGAGATGGAAAAGAAAAGGGAGTGGCGTAAGGCTTATGCGGTGGAAAGGGAAAATCAGGGAGTTGGCCATTTTCTGTTCTTTCCCTTCCACGCTCAACCTCAGCCTTCCCTCTATTCTCCTTAATCTGTCTTTTTGATAGTGAATCTATCCAGTACACGGCCACTGATACCAATTACCTGAACATGGATATCTTCGTCCACATCCACGAGAATGTAGTGATTTTCCCGGCTGAATGCCTTCAGGTTTTTCCGCCAGGGGATGTTTTTCGCCAGTTCATAGAAGGGCGCGCCGGTACCTCCGCTGATAATCTGGGTGATGTCGTTTGTCACCGGGGCGATGTCTTTGTTAATCAGCACCCGGGAATAGTTGTGTTCATCACCAAAGAAAATTAGCTGAACACCGAAACGGGAAAGCAATGTCATCAGTTCGTTCCTGCGTTTTATCACATAACTTCTGTCAATTCCATGGTTCAAGGTCGGGTTTCCGCCCATGTAATACATGCCATCCACCATGTGAGCGGAAACGGGAAATGCCGGTTCATGAGCTGAGACAATGATGTGTTCCGCATCTTTCCCTTCTGTTTCCAGTACCTTTTTCAGCCATTTCATCTGCCTGTCCATAATGTGGCCTTCCAGATTTCCCCCCTGAAGCTCCGGGAAATCACCGCCCACCCAGTAGTTGGTGTTCAGCATAATGAACAGGATGTTTCCCCGATGAAAATAGTACACATTCTCTTTGTAAGACGGTAAGCCGGACTTCTCTACAAAATCTCCGTTTTCCGGATTCACGAAAACTCTTCCGAACACGTCTTCAGAGGAATGCGGTATTTTTTTGTCAAAGAAGATCCATGGGTTGTCCCGGTACATGTCAATGAGCGCCTCATGGTTCCCCATTCCCACATACACCGGAATCATGGCGGAAATAGGTTCGGTAGCATATTTCCACTCCTTCAGTTCCATCTCAAATTCGTCCTCTTTTGAAGTGTAGCCATTGACAAGGTCACCGGGGAAAAGGACGAACCGGACACCATGCTGCCATGCGGAGAGGAATAGTTTGCGAATTACTTCCCCGTTGCAGCCGTGGAGGTTATACTCGGCCCCGCCACTGCCCTGCCTGGAATCACACATCATTGCAAAGCGTATTTTCGCGCCATCCCCTATTGTAAAATGAAACTCCCTGGGATCACCTTCAATGCGGTAGGTGTGGGTACCGGATTTCAGGCCGGTAAAACGCACAAAATGGCATTTCACTGGCTTGTCCGACAAAATTCGCTTCCCGTCCATAATCACTGCCGCCGACCGGGCCGTATTCAGCTCAAATGAAATTACAATTTCATTTCCCTTCGGCATATCCAGATAGGGGCCAAACACGACGGTGTTAAGCAGGTTCCCCTCACGGTCCAGCAGCACACGGGATTCAAAGGACTCAGGGTGTCCTTTTTTACCAACCACCTCAATACGATAATACAGAAGTGTTCTTTTTTTAGTTAAGAACCGGCGCACCGTTCGCAGATTCAATGACAGCCGGAAATGGTCACTGTCCGGAAAGCCAGCGGTGTTGATGCGGTAAATGGGCGCGATTGCATCTGCTCCGGGCAGGATTCCGGCACTTAGATATGCGTATCGCACATTTCTTGACGCAGCCACATCAAACTGAAGCTTTTTGCCGTCTTTATGAACGGTAACCCCTTTTACGAGCAACTGATAGCGATCCGGAAGTTTCTGCTTCGGAACCGGCGGGATTCCCGCAAACACCGGGACTACAAGGAAAAAAAGCAGAACAAAACCAACACGTTTTATCAATGTGCCCCCCTGGGCAAAGGTTTTTTGTTCCAGATTCGGGTCAACAGATAAAAGCCGATCAACGCAAAGGGCAGCAGAAACAACGGCCACCAGTGCCAGTTGTGGGTCGTGATCCATCCCAGAGCAAAGGACTGAACCCCGGTCCCGAGATACACAAAGCCGTCAATCATTCCAACCGCAGTGGCCGCACCCTTCCGCCCACCAAAGTCCATCGTTGCAGTACCTGACATGAGGCCATGAGTGCCGATAACACAGGTGGAAACTATAAACACCACCACACCCAATGCCCATACATGGCTCATTGTAAAGAACATGAACAGCAGGACAACAGCAAGTACCGCGTAAAGGCCCCCAGCCGCCGGCGCGCGTTTTGAATCAAAGAAAATGTCACTTACCCAACCGGCCACATTTCCGCCGATTACGCCTGCCACCATGAGGATACCGCCCCAACCTGCCATCAGGAAGGGCGCCAGTACTACCAGAGCACCGGAGATGAGCAGGGCCGCCTTGCGTTTACCCTGCGCCTTGATGGAAAGGATAAACAAAATGATGCCGGCGGCAAAGACCACTGCCACCACCGGCCAGTCTGCCCAGGAACCGTTTCTCAGCCAATGATGAGCCGGCAGGTGCATGACTTCTTTCACATAGATGGGAAACCAGTGCATAATCCCGTTGCGCAGAACGCCGGTGCAAAATTCAACGAACGCAATGGTCAGAATGATGGGGTTTGTGAGAATCCGTTTCATAATCGTCAGAATCGGAATGTCAACCCCCTCTTCCCCGCTACTGGCATCCCCTGTATCAAAATCTTTAAGTCCGGCAAGGGCAGGCCGGTCTTTTAATAGGAAAATTTCAACCACGAACATGATGAACAGCATCAGTGCCGGGGCATAGAACACGACCTTTGTCTCGGAAACCATGCTGGCACCACCGCTGGTCGCCATACTCAGAATCCAGCCATTCACCGTAAAAGCGAAAAAAATCCCGGAAGATATCATGGTACCGAATATACCGGAAAATCCTCCCCGCTCATTCACATGGAACCAGTGGGCATTCACTTTCACAATAGAGAGTGCCCCGTAGCTCTGGAAATACATATTACCGGCATAAAGTAACGAAAACACTCGCCGAATATGATGCGCCTGTGCAGTCGCCTGATTGATACTGCTGACATATTGGCCCATGAGCAGGTTCATGACGGAAGCACCCAGTACCGCGATAAGCATTCCTTTCCTGCCGCCGATTTTATCTGTCAGCGGCCCGTTAAGGAGAAAAGAAAAAGCATACACAACCGTCCCGATTCCGAATATTATTCCAAAGTCCTCTTTCGTCATAATATTCCCGAGGGCAATCTTGGAAACCGTCAGGTTGTACCGCCCCATGTAGAGAAAAGCATATGCCAGCCCCAGGGGAAACCAGTTCAAGAAACGCCGGGTACGAAACTCCTTTGTATGTTCAAACATTGAGGCGGCTCCGTTTCCAGTTTTCCCACAGCCGCGCCATCACCTCTTCAAGATGGGGCCGGATTTTGGCCGGGTCATCAGTCTTCTCCGGCATATTGTTAAACACACCGTAGGGGACTTTATGTCCCTTAACGAGTAGAAAATCAGGATCAGCACTGGAAAATTCTTCCCAGTCTGACGCCTTGTACATCATCTCCAGTTTCTTATCCTCCAAAGCATGTTCCAGCCAGGAATCCGGCCGGTCGGGATTGTATCGACGCCGGTTCTTCCGCAGGGACTCGTCCCAAGGCACTGAAATATACAAGGTGACCGCCTTTGCCAGCACATCATCAGAAAGATAGTTGTAAGCATCTCGAAACCCGCCATGCTGACTGCCACGGGAAAACTCAATGAGCAATGTCTTGTCCCGGTGATAATCCGGGTTGTCCCGTAGCTTTTTCTCGTAGGCAAACACGAGTTTCTTAATAAGAAAATTCCAGAACCACTGTTCTTTAAAAGTGTAGCCCGGCAATTTCTCCCCGTTATACTCGAATTCTTTATTGGAAATCAGCCGGGGCAAACCCATCTCTTCCATCAAATCATCATCCTCAAAACGCTCCCAGAGAATCGGAAAATCATCGATCTCTTCGAACTCCCCGATATGGAACTTTTCAACTCGTTCTGCCATCGGTACATTTTTCAAAAAATCAATTACTTCCGATTTCCCGGCTGCCGGCCTGCCATTTACAATCACAATATCGAAGGTGTTTTTCTCCACAGGTTCCTCCCGGAATTAAAAATACTGAAAACATAATATCGCATTCCACGTGATTTGTGACCTGTGACTTGTGACTGGTAGGAAAAAAAGAGGATCAGAAAACTCCCGGAGGGAACAAATTCACAGAAAAAGGATTCCAAATGCAAGGAGAAACTGGGCGGGGATATAGCTGGCCATCACAACAAAACGGCCATACTTGAAGGGTTTTCTGAAAAGTTGGAGGGCGAGAGCAGAGTCGGAAAAGACAAACAGGAGAGATCCCGCAAATGCCCACCATGCCGTGCCGCCGCTCGACATCGCAAAGAGAAATGCCGAAACGCTCATGAGGGAAATGACAAAAATGTAAATGCCAACCGGTAGAGCCATACGTCCCAACCCTGCCCGAAGTGTCAGAAACATCCCCCACCCGAAAAATGCATACAAGCAAATTGCTACTGAAAAGACGCCAACTGCAGGATAGCTCCCTGAATGGAGTAGAAAAAGTGAAATATAGGAAATGTGGCCCAGAAGAAACGCGAAAAGCCCCAGTTTTAGAAAAATACGCCGTTCTTTTCTCAATAGCAGAACATCTCCCGCCCAACCCCAGCACAAGGCCAACAGGAGGAGAAAAAGCGGTTGAATGGAGTATGCCCACAAAATAAGCAGCGGCATCAGCAGGATTTTAGTAAACTGACGGCCATTTTTGGATTCAGTCAGGATAAAGATAAGGTGGAACATCCCGACCAAGAGATACAACGCCAACAATATTTTAGAATTCATGCAGAATCACTCTACATTTGGACTCATTTTTCATGTCGTTAATTTACCACAAGTTAAGGTCTGCAACAAGTGATTGCAAAGTTTGCTGTCGTGGAGTTCGCACATATTGGCAACCACACTCGTTCCATAAAGAAACATCTGATGATCGTTATTTTCTGAGAGCTGCAATCAGCGCGGCAATCCCTCCTGCTACCAGTACCGCCGTGATTACGCGAAACAGGCTGATAAACCAGGCAATGCCGATGCCAAGGGCCGCCCACTGTACCCACCAGTCCCCAGGCGATGTCATCCAGTTTATCAATACCAGAAAACCGAGTATAACCGGCCCCATAAACAGAAATTTAATCGCGCGGATAGTCCGAAAAATCATTGGCCACCTCCACCGAATGTATACGGCTTTGGGGTCCCCCGGTTTCATCCGGGCCAGAAAGAAACACAGCCCCGCGCGCAGAAAAAAAGCCCGCCTTCCGGCGGGCAGACATTTCATTAAATTTATCGCAGGATCATCTGTAAAAATTCAAAATTGCTTGAATGACAGCGTCCTTCTGTTCTGTAGTCAACTCGGAATAGATCGGCAATGCGATGGTTTCATTGGCCGCTTTTTCCGCTTCAGGAAATCTCCCTTCCCGGTACCCGAGATATTCAAAGCATTTCTGAAGGTGCAGCGGAACCGGATAGTAGATGGCACAACCGATGTTGTTCTCCCTGAGGTAGTCCACCAGCTTATCCCGGTCTTTTACCCGGAGAATGTACTGGTTGTAGATGTGGTGGTTTCCATTCACCGCTTTGGGCGTAGCCAGAATTCCATCGCAACCTGCTTTTTCAAACGCCTTGTTATAGTAAGCGGCGTTTTTCTGCCGCCCCGCTGTCCAGCCATCAAGGTATTTCAGTTTAATTTCCAGTACCGCCGCCTGCAGGGCATCCAGTCTGGAATTGAATCCAACTTCATTGTGGTGGTAGCGAGTGGATTCGCCATGCATCCGAAGGGATTTCAGGCGATTGGCAATGGTCGAATCATTCGTGGACAGTGCGCCTCCATCACCGAATGCACCAAGATTTTTGCTTGGAAAGAAGGAAAAACACCCGATTTTCCCCATGTTTCCGGCTTTCTTTTTCAACTTTCCGTCCATGGCACCAATGGACTGCGCCGCATCCTCTATGACGGGAATGCCGTATTCTTCGGCAATGGACAATATCTGCTCCATATCTGCCGTCTGGCCATAGAGATGCACAGGCAGGATTGCCCCGATCCGGCGGCCGGTTTTTTTGCTGTACACCCCGTCATCGCGTTTCTCAGCGGTTTCAGTGAGGAATGCCCGAAGCTTTTTCGGGTCCAGATTATAGGTCACCGGGTCAATGTCCAGGAAAACCGGAACCGCGCAGATCCTTGCAATGGCACCGGCTGTGGCAAAGAAGGTGTAGGGCGTGGTCAGTACTTCAACATCCCGTTTTACATCCAACGCCATCAATGCCAGTACAATCGCGTCGGAGCCGCTGGCACAGCCCACCGCGTAGGCCGTACCACAATATTCAGCCGTTTTTTCTTCAAAGGAAGCAACATCCGGGCCGAGAATAAAGTATTGCCGGTCACAAATGTCCTTTATTTTGGGTTCAATTTCATTTTTTAACGCTCTGTACTGAATTTTCAAGTCCAGAAGGGGCACCTGCATGGTTCACCTCTCTTAAAATAAGTCGTGCTTACACTACCCTATTTTTGGTTCAGCTTCCAGAAAAAAGCACGGATTTTTCGGATTTTTCTATATCTCGCCATTCCTTCACCCACGTGTACAGGAACGGTTTCAAAGGGGAAATGATCCCAGAATTGAAGTTTTCCCAGCTTGTCAAAGGAACGAAAGAGCCGCTGGTAGATGCGGCGCCGCTCCATTGGCACCAGTGGCCCTGACAACAGGGCTGCACGGTCGAAATCAAGGAGAAAAAACGCACCGGTTGCCTCTTTGAACAGAATGTTTTTGATGTTGAGGTCCGGGTGGTAGAGCCCGGCATCAAAGAAACGCTCCAGCAGCCTCACCAGTTCAGCCAGTTTGTCTGAAGACAGATTGTCCAGAGTTGCCAGGTCTACCCCGTCACTCTGACGAACCGTTGCGAGGGCCTGCCGGTATCCCAGCACCTTTTTTTCAACCAGCGCAAACACCGGTTCAACTACAGGGAACCCCTGTTCCCTCAGGGTGTCAAGAATATCCAGCTCCCGGACCGCCCGGGGATTTTCGCCAATGTAACGTTCCCGAAAAAGATTTCGCAGCATCCCGCCGTGGGCAAATCGGCGAAGGAGGCAATTTTGTCCCTGAAATTCGCCTTCCAGCAGGGAATTCCGTCCTTTCAGCTCAGAAACAGTGGCTCTTTCGAGAAATTGATAAACTTCATCACACAGAATTTTCTGCCCCGCCGCAAAAAACACGCGAAACGGCTTACAATTCAAAAAGTCGATTGACATGGTCTCTCAATATTTCCAGGTCGTCTTTCAGGATGGTGCGAAAATCCAGCAGAAAACGGTTTTCGTGAATCCGGCCGATGACCGGCGGCGCAATCTTTCGAAAACGCTCAGAAAGCTGGTCCGGGGACAGTCCCGAATGGGAAAAAGTCAAAGCCACGCTTGGAATCCCCTGTTCAGGAGTGGTCCCCCCACCGATTTTTGCCAATGATTCTATAAGTTCACAGGCGTTTTTTGCCGGTTCCGCCAGGGATTCCCGGAATTCCGCTGCGCGTTTTGCTACGTCTTCCATCGGTTCAAACAGCATCTGCCAGGTGGGGATTTCATCCATTCGTTCCGTCAGGTAGAGAATCAACTGCTGTTCCAGCGCAGCATACACCAGTTTGTCCACGCGCAACGCCCGCAACAAGTGGTTGTTCCGGATTTTGTCTACGAGTTCTTTCTCCCCGATGATAATTCCGGCCTGCACCCCTCCGAAGAGTTTGTCCCCGCTGAAGGAAATCAGGTTGATACCGCTTTTAACCGAGTCTGAAACCCTTGGCTCATCCTGAATCCCCAGGACACTCAGGTCATAGAGGTTTCCGCTCCCCATGTCCTCGGCAAAGGGGATTTGGTGCCTGGCACAGGCTGCCGCAAGTTGGGAAGCACCGACGGATTCGGTGAATCCGCTGATGCGGTAATTGCTGGGATGCACTTTCAACACCAGGCCGGTATCGGGGCCAATGGCGCTTTCATAATCCTGCAGGTGGGTCTTGTTGGTTGTCCCCACTTCCACAAGCCTTGCCCCTGCCTTTTTCATAATTTCAGGGATTCGGAAGGAACCGCCAATTTCGATGAGTTCTCCCCTGGAAACCACCACTTCCCTCCCAGCCGCGAAGGTGTTAATCATCAGCATCACGGCTGCAGCGTTATTGTTGACGACGCAGGCGCTTTCAACACCGAAAAACTTTGCCATCAGGCGTTCCGCATGGAAATCCCTGTGGCCCCGGCTGCCCTTTTTCAGATCATATTCCAGGCAGTTGTAATGGCTGCCAATCTCTGCAAGATGCTCCAGAACCGGCTGCGGCAGAATTGCCCTTCCCAAATTGGTATGAATGATGATGCCGGTTCCGTTCACCACCCGTTTCAAGGAGGGTTCCATCTGTTTTTGAAGGGTTTCTACGGTTGAATCAATCAAGAAACTTCGCGTATTCCCGGAGGGGCTGCCCTGTTGAATTTCACTGCGAAGGCGACCCAGTGCCACTGTCATGGCCTCTTTGACGAGGGAATGGCCAAATTTTGCCTGCAGCGCTTTCGCTTCCGGCCAGTTCAGGAGATTGTCCATTTTGGGGATTTTCCGAAATGCCTCATTCTTATTCATTTAAAAATACCTGTTTCTTTGTTTCCTGAAATTCATGCTTACCAGAGGCCAGCATAAAGGTAAAAGGTGCCACTTCTTTTACCAGGGCCATTACCTCAGCGGCAATGGAACGGATGTCCCACTGGGCATGTTCATCTGCCCGAAGTCGCACAAAATGGTATAGTTCACGGGCATTTAACTTAAAAATCACCCGCCGACGATGCCCATTAGTCAGACAATACGGCGCAGCATCAGTATTTTTTTCAGCAAGACGGCTGTACACACGGTTCACCTTGCGAACCAGGTCGAAATAAGCGGTTTCCACACCTGCCGCCACCATAGTTTCGGGGATTGTAACCCCCAGTTCCGTTAGATAGGGCTGGATTAGCAGCGTTCCCATCCGGTGGCGCTTCAACTGGGCGAAGGCGGTGGCAGAAAGCATGATTTCGAAGGTAAACTCCGTGTTTTCAAATACCCGGCTCACCGAATGATAGCTATTCATGTCCCGGAACAGTTCAAGAAACAGTTCCTTCTTCTGTTTAACAGTCATTTCCCGGACTGCTTCACCGGCATCTTCAAAAGATAACGGTAGTTTATTGAAAATCAATGTTGTAAGGATGCTGTTGTCCGGATTCGGGCTGTGGGTCAGCAGGGCCACTGCACCCTGCCCCGCTGCCTGCTTGCCATTCCCTGAGACAGACGGCAACGCATTTATTAGTTTCCCCTGATTCAGGTGATAAGAATCCGGCTCCGTGTATTTCACTAAAGAAGGCACCAGCTTTCCGCACCGGGCAAACAGCTGTCTGCCCATCTCCCTCACCTCCGCAAGGGGTGCTGCCTGCAGTTTCTGAATCATGTTTTCCAGAGTCCGGCCATTGACCGTCATCCCCAACTGGCCACGGATTGCCAGTGGAAGTGCGTATCTTGCGTCTTCCCTGGCCTTCAGAGACGCATCCTTCGCGCAATCTCCGTTTTTCAGCAGCGCTTTTTCGATTTCTTCAAAGGCACGGCGATAAAACGCATTCTGTTCTTTCACCAACGTCAGAAACTCACCCCTGAACGGCTCATCGGAAAACTCTTCCGGAATCAGCCCGTCATCCTCGATCTTGATGTAGCGCTGGGATTTTTCCGTATAAGAGGCCAGGCGGAAATGTTCCAGGTATTCAATGGCAAGACGGGAAACACCGATCACATCAAAATTGAAACATGCATGCTCGGCAACCGACGCGTGGCCGAGCCCGAACACAATCTGTTCGTTGGATTTACGTGCCTTCTCTACCGCAGCCCTGGATTTCTCCCGCAGAATGTTCACATCCGCCGGGTTTCGGCTGATCCGGGCATAGGCCGCAGAAATAGTCTCCGGTGTCAACGCACCTTCATCCACCGTTTCGCCACGCTTCAACTGTTCAATCAAATCCCTGTCAATATTGTATCCCGCCAGTAGTATCTTCATGGTTCATCATTATAGAGCAAAGAAGCCAATCCGCAAAACAGAAAGGCAGCACCAAAAAAAGGGGAGCAGGTTTACCCCGCCCCCCGCCTCACACTAATTGATAAACTTCACTCCCTGTTCACCGCCTCAGCCGGAAATGAATCGTCAGGTTCATTACTACATTCACAGGCTGGCCATGGTAGAAGCCAGGGCGAAACTTCAGTTTCTGTACTGCAGATACCGCCGCTTCGGGAAAGCCAAGCCCATTCAACGTTCCACCAATGACCTTCACAGAGGTAACCCTGCCATCCCGATTCAAAACAGCCTGTAAAATCACGTAGCCCTGCATCCCTGCCCGCAAGCCAAGGGGAGGATATACGACATTTCTCTGGAGCTGCGCCATACTATACACCGGTGCCACCAGCCCTGAGGTATGGACATCCATCGGAACATCCGGCACATCATCATTTTCCGGAATAAAACTGTCAGTGGGAATCTCAGTGTCTTCCACTGCGTTAATGGAAACGGCCGGCTCCGGAATGTCTGGTGTCGGATCCGGAACCGGAACAAGTCGCATCGGTTTTTTAAATGTCACCGGATTGAGTGGATCCTCCGGGGGGGCCTTGAGAAGAATTCGTACAACAGGTTTATTCACATGGGGTTTGGAGTCAATCACCCGGCCGGTATCCCCTGGCAATACCACCCACAGCAACAGAATATGGATCATAAGGGCAGCCAGCAGCGCAATCTTGAAATTGCGGCTATCCGCCTCCGCTTCCATTTCCCAGGCCGCCGGGAGTCCCGAATCAAGCCCGGCTCCACATGCGTTCTGATAATTCAATTTTCTGTTCATACAAATCTCCCTTCGCTCTCCGGCTAAAAAACCGGGCCCCCGACTCTCCCCATTCACGTGAAAAGCCAGCGTTACCATTCATTCAGCTCTTGTACCATCCACTTTTGAACAAGCGCTTGTCTTACTGATAATGTAGGAATATTTTCATTTCTGTCAAATTAACAGCCATATTCCGGACTTTTCCACGCTAAATATTGAAAATTAATACTAAGTGTCAATATTTTGCCACTCAAAACAGGCTCCTTTCACACACTCTCTCTATCTCTTCTTTTTTTGCTTTCAACAGCATTCTCAGATAGAATGAAATGGATTCTGGTTCAGCTGGAGGGTAAATGTCACAGGTCGTTGACGCAAAAGGGCTTGCCTGCCCGCAACCGGTGATACTGGCCAAAAAGGCACTGAGCGGGATTGAAGAAGGCCTGATTACGGTAATTGTAGATAGTGAGGCTTCCAGGGAAAATGTGCGCCGCTTTGCGGAATCCCAGGGATGTACCGTCTCGGTGGAAGAAAAAGATGGTGAATTCCACCTGGAAATCGCAAAGGGCTACACTTGCGGTATCCCCGATCACGCAGAAGAATCCGGGAAAGACACAGGAAAGAAACGAGCCATGTTCATCCAGTCCGACAGTATCGGCCCGGATGCCGAGTTGGGAAAGCAATTGTTGAAGGCTTTTCTGGAAAGCATGGTGGAACTGGAGGACAGGGAACTCCCAGCAAAGATGATTTTTGTCAACCGGGGAGTTTTTGTTACCTGCTTCTGGAATGAAACCATTGAAAAACTGGCGGAACTGAAAGCGCGGGGTGTGGAAATTTTTTCCTGCGGCGCCTGCCTGAACTTTTTCAAGATTGCGGACAAGCTGAAAATCGGCGGCGTCGGCAATGCCTTTGATTCGGTTCAGACCCTTGTCACCCACGAAAACGCCATTACACTGGGGTAAAGATGGATAAGAAGCGAAAGCTGACTGAGTTTGTAAAAGCAGCGGGGTGAGCGGGCAAACTGGCCCCGGGGGACCTGGGGGAATTGCTCCATGATATCCCGTTTGACGACGGCAACACATCCGTGCTTGTTGGACTGGAACACAGCGAGGATGCCGGTGTTTTCCGCCTGAACGATGGAACCCTGCTGGTTCAGACGGCTGATTTTATTACGCCGGTCGTGGATGACCCTTTCATGTATGGCAGGATTGCCGCAGCCAACTCTTTAAGCGACATCTACGCCATGGGAGGACAAGCCATTTGCTGCCTGAACCTTGTCTGTTACGACAGCTGCAACATTGAGACCCATGAGCTTCGCAATATCCTCCTCGGCGGCCTCGATGCCGTTCGGGAAGCCGGTGCTGCGATTGTTGGCGGCCACACGGTAGATGACCCGGAGATGAAATTCGGGCTATCCGTTACCGGGATTGTAGAGGAAAAACACTTAACGAGGAATAACAACGCAAAAGCGGGAGACCGGTTGATTCTGACCAAACCCCTTGGAATGGGCATCCTGACCACAGCCAACAAGGTGGACATGGCATCAGAAAAATCCATGGAACAGGCTGCCGAAATCATGGCTCTGCTGAACAAGGGCGCTGCAGAGGCAATGAACAAAGTGGGGGCTCATTCTGCGACAGATATCACTGGCTTCGGACTTATCGGCCACGCACTGGAAATGGCCCGGGCCTCTGGTGTCACATTCCGGCTCAAAGCCGATTCAATCCCCTTTCTTCCAGAGGCGGTGGATCTCGCCGGAATGGGGTTGATACCAGCAGGGTCTTACAACAACCGGCGATTTACCCGGGATGACGTACACTTTGAAGTACAACTGTCTGATGACCGGAAAATGGTTTATTTTGATGCCCAGACCTCCGGCGGACTTTTGATTTCAGTTGCACCGGAAAAAGCTGACATTCTCCTTGAAAGAATCCGAAAGAATGGCGCCAAAAGCGCGGAAATTATCGGAGAAGTTGGTACAAGAAAAGAAAAACACATTATTTTTTCATAAGAGAAAAAATAGCATCCGAAAGCTGTCCCGGATCATCCACCAACACATCCGGATTTTCATCCTCAAGCACTTTGACCGGCATAAAACCGTAGGAAACTGCAATTGTACGGATTCCAGCGCCTTTCCCTGACCGGATGTCATTCGGGCTATCCCCGACTATTACAGCAAAATCCCCACCCCATTTTTTCAGAATCTCACGTACAGGCAACGGGGAGGGTTTCTTTTCTCTGAAGCTATCCCCGCCATATACATAAGAGAGGGGCTCCCGCAATCCGTTGAAACTTTCCACCACCCTCCGGCTCAATTCTTGCAGTTTGTTGGACAATACGCCCATCTGGAAACCCGCTTCCTTCAAGGCATTCAATTGCTTCACGACGCCGGGAAACGGACGGGTCTTGTCCACAAGGTGCGCCCGATACCGCTTCAAAAACAACCCCAGTGACGTCTTTTGAATACTTTCATCACCTGGGAAGGCCCGTTGAATCAGGGCTCGGACCCCATCCCCCACAAAACCACGGACTTCCTCCATGGAAAATTCAGAAAATCCAAGTTCTTTGGTAGTGTAATTCAAAGAAGCCGCAATGTCCGGCAGCGAATCCACCAGCGTACCATCTAAGTCAAGTATGATCTGTTTTTTCAACCCGCTCAAGAAAATCCCTTATCTTTTTTATGCAAACCGCTTTAATCACTTTTGCATCACTGTTCTTGTCATCCACCTTGAGGATGCTCTCACAAAGCTCACAGGCATGCATGAGATGTTCGCTGTCCATGGCTTCCTGCGCCTCCGAAAGCCGTTCCCGAACCCAACGCATTTTGTGCTTCTCTTCTTCCTTTTTCAAAGCCTTGTATTTCTGAGCGAGTTCAAGAATCTTTTCGGCTTTCTGATGAGCATTATCCAGTTTCAGTACGCTATTGGCAGCCTGAATTGCATCATCGAACCTGTCTTCCTTCAAAGCAAGTTGCGCTTTCTCAAATTTTCCCCGAATCTCCTCTTTGATTGCCTCAATCTTTTTCAACTGAACTCGCACATCCTGAATCTGAGATGTAATTGTTTTGTCAATGATATTCCGTGTTTTGATTCGTTTTTTCTTTTCAAACTCAAGAAGTTGCTCCACATTTGTCCGCAATTCCTTCACCGTCTGGTATCGGCGCTCTCTTTCCTTCTCCAGTGCGTGCTGAATGATAAAATTAATAGACTTGTCCACCCCTTTGATATCACCGGGTTGCGTGTTGATGATACTTCCCATCACCTGAGTAATCGTGTCTCCGCCGAAGGGTTTTCGATAAGAAAACAGCTCATACATAATTGCGCCAATGGAAAATATATCCGCCCGTACATCAATGGTCTCCCCCATGAGCTGTTCCGGCGCCATGTAGGCAACAGTACCGAGAATAACCCCGGACTTCGTCATCTTTGAGGTGGCCAGTTTCGCCACCCCGAAATCCAGAATCTTTATCAGCCCGTCTTCCCGGAGGAAAATATTGGCCGGTTTCAAGTCCCGATGAATCACACCCTTTTCATGGGCGAACATCACCCCACTGCAAACCTGACGGATAATCTCCAGTTTCGTCATCGTCGCCAGTTCCTGATGATCATCAATCAACTGGTCCAGACTGGTTCCCTCCAGGTATTCCATCACAATGTAACAGGTACTGCCAAATTCGTTCAATTCGTACACGCTGACAATGTTGGTGTTGTTCAACGTGCCAAGGGTTTTCCCCTCCCGATAAAAACGTTCCCTTATATCCGGGTTGGATGAAAGGCCCAAGTTCATGGTTTTTAATGCCACGTACCGATTCAGAACAGTGTCGCGACACTTGTACACAACCCCCATAGACCCCTGCCCAAGCACATCCAGAATTTCATACCGTCCAATTCTTCTCTGCGACATGTGAACATTCTATCGCGAATCGATGCTGTTTGGAAAGAAAGAAATCACCTTTTCAAAGAAATATATGAAAGCGAACGTGTTCTTGCTAAAGGTTGCGAATTATGCTACCTTTATTTTTACTTGGGGGACGATGAATGAAAACGTTGTACTTACTTTTGTTTGTTTTACTTACATCACTTTCCTGCGGCAGACAAACCCCGCTGGAACAGTTTGACGGATTCCACTTCGGTGAAACAGAACCCGAAGTCATTCAAACGGCCAAAACAAATGAGATTGCCATGAATTTCCGGCATCTCAGCTATTGGCAGCGGTATGGAGACACACCGGTACACGTTCGGCTGGTCTTTCATAAGCAAAATGGTAAACTCTATGCATTCGATATCAAGGGATTCCCATGCAAAAAACCAGAGGATGCACGAAACATCATGTTCAAACTCAAAGGCCACTTCGAAAAAATATTCGGGCCAGCTTCCGCATCTGTGGTAAGCCACCCCAACTTTGACGTTGTGAACTATCTATGGAAATTCAAAAACGCTACGGTTTACCTTGGAACTGACATTGTTCAGTACCAGACGTATCCGAGAATGTTAGTAATCGAAAATCAGGATTAGGAGAAAGCATGAAAAATCGACAGGAACTGCTTCCAAGAGAGATTGTTGCGCAGTTAGACAAATATATCATCGGCCAGGACCAGGCCAAAAAAGCCGTTGCCATCGCCCTTCGAAATCGGGTTCGGAGACAGAAACTTCCCAAAGAACTGGCGGAAGATATTACACCGAAAAACATCATCATGATCGGGCCCACAGGCGTGGGGAAAACGGAAATCGCACGGCGCCTTGCTCGTCTGGCCGGCGCCCCCTTTGTCAAGGTGGAGGCATCCAAATTCACTGAAGTGGGGTATGTGGGACGGGACGTGGAATCCATGGTCCGGGATTTAGTCCGGAATTCGCTCCAGATGGTCAAGGAACAACAGACAAAAAGTGTGATGAAAAAAGCCAGGGCAAAAGCGGTAGATCGGGTGGTAGACCACCTTTTCCCCCTGCCCAAACTGAGTCCGGACGATGAGAATAATGATCATCTCGCAAGAATAACTGCGAGAAGAGAAAATGCCAGGAAAGAAATCCTCGCCGGGGGAATGGACGATAGGAAAATCCTCATCGAAATTGCTCCCCAGCCGAAAATGCCATTTCTGATGGACGTCATGACAGACCCGTCCAACATGGAGGATTTCGCCGCCTCACT
>Ga0164318_10002004_pt1 | contig 18631 bp, 16 predicted proteins | sample GuaBasSedimGuay9_FD_113734 | JGI IMG/M metagenome (GOLD analysis project Ga0164318, IMG submission 113734) | Subseafloor sediment microbial communities from Guaymas Basin, Gulf of California, Mexico - Guay9, Core 4571-4, 0-3 cm | ecosystem: Environmental > Aquatic > Marine > Hydrothermal vents... | reverse complement strand
ATTTACTTCTTAAAAGATCAATTAAAAGATAAGCACCGGGAAAAACCATTTCTGCCTGATTCACATCCCCTCTTGCAAGCCTGGAATCCCAACCGCCGGTGGCTGTAAATACGGCCTGAAAACCCTGTTTTAAAAGCCCGTCAATGGTAAAATCCCTTCCAGCCTTGGTGCCGGTCTTAAAGCTCACACCCATTTCTTTAACACCTTCAACATCCCAGTCAAGCACATCCATGGACAATCTCTCTCTGGCAATGGCCTTGCGAAGAATACCGCCCAAAGAATCAGTCGCCTCAAAAACGGTTGGCTCATGTCCGAGTCTTGCTGCAAAAAAAGCAGTCGATAACCCCTGGACACCCCCCCCTATAACCGCTATTTTTTTATCAGTTGCCGGTGCTTTATAAGGTAAGACTCGTTTATCCTGATTCATTTCATAGTCACAGACAAACCGTTTCAAGTGATTTATGGCAACGGATTCGTCCTGCAAAAGTCTTCTGCAGTTAAATTCACATGGGGCCGGGCAAATCCTTGAAATAACGGTTGGAAATGGATTCCTTTCTTTGATAACCTGGACAGACCCTTCAAAATCTCCTTCTTTAATCAACCGGATATAATTTTTTATATCAATGCCGGTGGGGCAGGCCCTTTGGCAGGGTGTAATACACTCTTCCTGTGTATATTCCCGCATAATCCTCCGGGTCACTGATGTGAGCCGGATAATATGTTTAGGACAAACCCTTTCACAGGCTCCGCATCCTGTACATTTTTCCTGATCGACTTTAGGCAATCCGTCACTGCCAATGGATAATGCACCAAACATACAGGCTTTCACACAGGTTCCAAGCCCCAGACAACCGATCCTGCAGACCTTCATCCCACCGAATAACAATGCGGCTGCCCGGCAATCAGTGACACCAAGATATTTATACTCCATATCGGCTTCATCGTTGCCGTAATAGCATCCAGACCCTGCAAATTCAGGTTCCGTATCTGAAACAGACACACCCATAATCTCTGCAATCGCCATGGCCACGTCTTCTCCGGCAGCCACACAGGAGTTTACACCTGAGTCACCTTTTACAATAGCTTCTGCATTGGCGTTACACCCGGGATAACCGCACCCGCCGCAATTGGCACCCGGCAGAACATCATCAATAGCGACAACAGTTGGATCTTCGTATACATAAAACGCTTTTGAAGCAATCACTAAGACCGTACCGATTGCAACTCCAAGTCCACCCATCATTAAAATAGATTGAAACATGAATATATCCTCAGGGTTTGATTTCTCTTTAAATTTGTTAAAATATTAAACAATTCACTACTGTATAAGCACTTGAAAAATAAAAAGTCAATAATATCAATAAAATTTATTTTATTTGCCACATTGACAATAATTCACCGACAGTGTACAAAATTATTCATTGTCAGAGCAAATGAGTGAAATAGTTATAAAAATCATATCCGGGAAGATAACCATGGAACAAAATATTATAACAATAAACGAAAATGAACTGACCTTTGAACCGGGTGAGACAATTCTTGAAATTGCCCAGCGCAATAAAATTGATATCCCCACCCTCTGCCATTTAAAGAACACAATTCCCACCACGACATGCAAAATATGCCTGGTTGAGATAAAGGGTGAATCCGAGCTGGTTGAATCTTGTGCAACAAAAGCCAAACAAGATATGATCATCTTTACGGAGTCTTCAAAGGTTATAAAGGTACGCCAGAAAAATATCAGCAGACTTCTGGCTTCGGGCAATCATAATTGTGCCATCAGAGATTTTGATACAATGGACTGGACGTCATTTCAAATGGATGTCCTGAAAAGCGACGGCAAGGATGATCTTTGCCCGGTCTGGGGTGATTGTGAGCTCCAGGACCTGGCCTACCGGTACCAGGTCAAAACCCGCGGTATGCCGCTAAATGGCTGCAAGTATGAAACCGAGCGTGCCAATCCTTTTATTATCAGGGATTTTTCACGGTGTATCCTTTGCGGCAGGTGTGTAAAAGCATGCAAAGAGATCCAGGTAAACAATGCCATTGAGTTCGGTTACATGGATGAAGACCCTAAAATTATAGCCAGAGATGATGCACCTTTAAAAGATTCCGACTGTGTCTTCTGCGGTGAGTGCATTCAGGTCTGTCCGGTGGGGGCACTGGTTCCTGATAAAGCTTATAGGGACGGCAGGTTTACAGACACAAAAAAAGTACGGACCACTTGTTCGTTCTGCGGCGTCGGATGTCAGATTGATCTCTTTGTCCAGGATAATAAAATCGTTAAGATTGATGGGGCTGATAGTGATCTTCCGCCAAACAATGGAAGTCTTTGTGTTAAAGGAAGATTTGGATACGAATTTGTTGCTTCTTCTGAACGATTGACCAAACCGTTAATTAAAAAGGATGGAAAACAGGTTGAAGCTTCCTGGGATGAAGCCCTGGATCTTGTGGCCCAAAAGTTTTCTTCCATTAAAGAGGAATTCGGTCCTGACAGCCAGGGCGTTTTCACCTCTGCCAGGATTACCAATGAAGACAATTATGTGGCACAAAAATTTACGCGTGCTGTCTTAAAAACAAATAATATAGACCATTGTGCCCGACTGTGACACAGCTCCACCGTAGCCGGTCTGGCTGCAGCATTTGGAAGCGGTGCAATGACAAACACAGTCGCAGACATTGAAACATCTGAACTAATTCTGGTGACAGGGTCTAACACTACAGAAAATCATCCTGTTCTTTCCACTTTTGTCAAACGTGCTGTTTTAAAAGACAAAAAACTCTATGTCATTGATCCTCGAAAAGTAAAGCTGACAGAGCATGCCACAAAATGGCTGCGGCCAACTCCTGGTACGGACATTGCCTGGATTAACGGCCTGATGAATGTCATTATTAAAGAAAACCTTCATGACAAAGCGTTTGTTGAAAGCAGAACAGAAAATTTTGAAGCCTTAAAAGAAATTGTTGAAAAATATACACCCGACTACGTGGAAGCCATTACCGGTATAAATGCAGCTGATCTTATTGACGCTGCCAGAGAGTTTGCCGGGGCACGGGTTGCATCTATTTTATACTGCATGGGAATCACCCAGCATACCTGTGGTACGGATAATGTAAAATCCCTTGCCAATCTTTCCATGCTCTGCGGTCATTTGGGAAAACCCGGAGGCGGTGTAAACCCCTTGCGCGGACAGAACAATGTCCAGGGTGCCTGTGATATGGGTGGACTGCCAAATGTCTTTACCGCATACCAGCTGGTCAGCAATGATGATGCCAGGAATAATTATGAAAAAGCATGGAACACTGAAGGTATGTCAGCAACTCCGGGATTACCTGTCACCGAGATGATCCAGAAAGCTTATGAAGGAGAGGTTAAATCCCTTTTTATTATTGGTGAGAACCCCATGGTGTCTGACCCTGACCTCAACCATGCAAGAAAGGCCCTTGCAAACCTGGACTTTTTAGTTGTCCAGGATATTTTTAAGACCGAAACCACGGCAATGGCGGATGTGGTTCTGCCGGCCGTTTGTTTTGCTGAAAAAGATGGTACATTTTCCAATACAGAACGGCGGGTTCAGCGCGTCAGAAAAGCAGTTGAAGCACCGGGAGAAGCAAAGCAGGACTGGGAAATCATCTGCGAAATTGCAAAAAAAATGGGCTATGAGATGGCCTATGAAAACAGTGAAGCCATCTTCAAAGAAATCGCGGCAGTCACACCTTCTTACAAAGGGATCACCTGGGACAGAATCGAAAAAATAGGTATTCACTGGCCCTGCCCGGATGAAAGCCATGAAGGGACTCCCATTCTGCATACCACCCAATTTACAAGGGGCCGGGGGCTATTCCATGCCATTGACCACACTCCGCCGGCGGAACTGCCGGATGAAAATTATCCCTATATTCTTACAACCGGAAGAGTATTATATCACTACCACACCGGAACCATGACAATGAAAACAGACGGACTTAACATGCTCTCACCTGAATGTTTTGTGGAAATATCTTCCAATGATGCAGGAAAACTCGGCCTTGATACAGGGTCTATGGTAGATGTATCATCCCGAAGGGGTAAAATCAGTGCCAAACTGAAAATATCAGCAAAAGCTGTGGATGGAACCATTTTCATCCCCTTCCATTTTGCCAAAGCTGCTGCCAATGAGCTGACAAATGCAAAACTGGACCCCATAGCCAAAATACCTGAATTTAAAGTCTGTGCCATAAAAGTTGAACCTGCCACAGCTTGAATTTTAATCAACTAAAAGAATAAAGACAACTTCCAAGCGCCCTGAAAAGTTTTCATTTAAAAACTTTTCAGGGCATCAATAGTAAAGAAATGAAGATCGAATGGCACATTTACATATTCACACACCGTTGATTGAATCACTCTCCATTGGTAAAAATTTAGGTGCCAGTGTCTGGCTCAAAATAGAAGCACTGCAGCCCTGCGGTTCATTTAAGGCCAGGGGAGTGGGTTATGCATGTAAAAAGGTTGTAAAAAATGGAGCAAAATCACTGGTATCGTCATCCGGAGGGAATGCCGGTTTAGCTGTTGCCTATTCCGGGCGGCGCCTCAGGGTTCCGGTGACTGTCGTTGTTCCAGAAACCACCCCGAAAAGGGCCATTGATTTAATTAAACTTCAAGGCGCTGCCGTAATCGTTACAGGAAAGGATTGGAGTGAAGCACATGCCCATGCAAAGGGATTGTCAAAAAAGGGGGCGGCATATATCCATCCATTTGATGACCCCAATTTATGGGAAGGCCATGCGTCGGTCATTGATGAAATATCAGATGCCGGAATAACTCCGGATGCAGTAGTCTTATCTGTTGGCGGAGGCGGGCTCCTATGCGGGGTTGTCCAGGGTCTGAGACGAAATAACTTAAAAGATGTTCCAATATTGGCTGTTGAAACAAAAGGAGCAGATTCATTATCTGCTGCATCCCTGGCAAATAAGCATATTGGTATTGACAGTATTGACAGTATCGCCACATCACTGGGTGCTAAAAAGATAGCCAGACAAGCTTTTAAATTGCTGAATGAACACCCGATCATAAGTCACGTAGTGACGGACCATGATGCTGTAAATGGATGTTATCGTTTTCTTGAAGATCACAGGATAATGGTCGAACCCGCATGCGGCGCCAGTCTGTCAGCTGTTTATAAGGAGTGTGACGGTTTAAAAGACAAACAGAATGTTGTTGTTATTGTATGCGGCGGTGTGGGGGTGACAATGAGTCAGTTGAAAAAATGGCGTCTATCTGTTTCATAACACATGTGAACCCACATCTTTGATGGAACACAAATTTTTTTCCGATGAATTACAAATGCAATGGGTACCATGAAAATACAACATATCAAAGGAATCGTACTGGGCCACAGGCAGCTGACATTCGGCTTTGATAATAACGCCCTGGAAGAACAGAATTTTGTCATTTCCTGTATCCTTAAGCAATTTAAAAACTACGGACAAGTCGTATTGGATAAATTTGTTGTCCATGTGATGGAACTGAGCGATTTGACAGAATTTGACGTACTCCAATATATTTTCTGGTCTGCCCATGAATTGAAAATTCATTTCAGGGTTGACGGCAAAAACATGCTGCCTTTTGAAGTCAAACAAATTTTGCTTAACTCTCCGGAAAAATGTGTAGAAATAATTACAAACAAACCTGTAGAAAATTCAACATTTCAGGATGTGATATCTTTTTATCAAAAGTTATCCAAAGAGCAAGACCATCATACTTTTAATGACCAGTATGATTTTGCTTGTTCCCTGCTATCGGATTTAAAAAAATGGGAGTCAAACCTTGATTCTTTTAAGGGCACTGCTCAAAAGCCATTTTATCCGGGCAAAGAAAAAATCAATGGCCATTTGCAATCATTAAAAATGCTGTTAGCCAGACAAGACTCGTATTCCCTGATTTATACCTGTTACAATGAAAAAGAAAAAATTGCCGAAATAGCAGGCGATGTGAAACTTCTTTCAACCTTTTATCCCCGGCAGGTTAAATTCTGGAAATTATTGATTAAATCAATTGAAGACTTTCGTGTTAACATAACTGAAATAAAGAAAAATTCAGAAATATTGTCCAAATTCAACAGGTTAACTCAAATCTTAACATCACCATCTCCCTATATTTTGCTCACAGAGGCTGACGAATTATTAAAAAAAGTTAAAAAACACAATGATCTGATTATTCAAAAAGCAACTGAAGCCCACCGGATGAAGGCAATGTCAAAAGTAGAGGTAATGATTAAAAAACTGGTTAACTTGTTCAATCATTACAACACTGATCAGGCCATGCGTAATACCTTTTTATATGCATTGCGAAATGCCAAGAAACGATTGTCATATAGTAAAAACATCAAAGGAATTGATCTGTTGCTCTGTGATACAGAAGATATGTTTGATGATTTTATTGAAGAGCTTAAAGAAGAATAAAACCTTAAAAAAGCTTGAAGCGAATCCTCAAAACACCATCTTCAAACCCGGTTGTCGTTATTTTAAGCCTTCCAATTTCCTTGGTTGAGCTCACATGGGGACCAATACATGGGCAGGCGTCATAATCCCCGATACGGACAATTCTCAATTTATTCAGATTTTCTTGATCCGGCACCCGATCAATGTTGAATTGCTTTTGAACCTCTTTTTTTGATACCATCTCAATGATAACCGGATGATCTTTTTCTATCTCTTGATTGACCTTTTCCTGTAATTCATTGATCTCAATTTCGGTCAAAGGTCGATCAAAATGGTAGTCACATTTAGATTTTTTTTTATTGATGTGAGCACTGAAACATCTGTTACATCCAAACAACCGCACCATTGTCTGATTCAGCAGATGTTCGGTTGTGTGCATTTTAGGATCATATTTTTTTGACATATTTTACCTTTGGGTCATAAAAGTGATTCAAACCGTGACTCTGTCTGCAAAAAATCATCCGGCAATTCTGCTTCAAAAACCATTTTTTTACCAGAATAAGGATGTCTGAATGAAAGCTGCCAGGAGTGAAGCATTTGCCTTGGGGCAAGATTTTTCTTTTTACGGTATCTTCTGGGTTGGTAGACCCGATCTCCAATTAAGGGGTGGTCAATGGCATAAAAATGAACCCTGATTTGATGAGTCCTTCCTGTTTTCAGCAAGACCTCCATAAGACAGGCTGTTTTAAATTTCTTTTTAACTTTCCAGCAGGTTCTGGCAGGTCTTCCATTTTCATGGTTTATGGCCATTATTTTTCTTTTCACTGGATGCCGGCCAATGGGAAGATTAATTTCTCCCTGGTCGGTGGATAAATTTCCAGACACCAGGGCAAGATACTTTTTGACCACTCTTCGCTGTTTAAACTCTTTTTGTAGAAAATGTAACGCTTTTGAGGTTTTTGCAACAACCATCAAACCGCTGGTATCTTTATCCAGCCTGTGAACAATACCGGATCGGGAATGATCGTTTCCAACCCATTTTATTTCAGGCTCATGGAACAATAATGCGTTCACAAGTGTTCCGGACCGATTCCCCGGTGCAGGATGGACCACTAACCCTGCTCTTTTGTTAATCACCATAATATGATCATCTTCATATTTAATATCTATAAAAATCTTTTCAGGTAAGACCCTGGTATCAATACCTGCATCAGGAATACTCCCGGAAATGATATCCCCCAGGCTTACTCTGTACCCCGGTTTCTTTTTTTTATTATTAACAAGAATATTGCTGTTATTTATCAGGACAGTGGCTTTGCTTCTTGAACAGGTTTTACTATGGTTGGAGATTACCGTATCAAGGCGGGTATCTTTTTGTTCATCATCTATGGTAATGTTTATTTTCATGATAAAAAAACCGGCGGCCTGTTTGTTGTTTTACAGACCGCCGGTTTTCTTTGTTTATTTAATACTAAAAAGGGTTAATTGAAAAGATTTTCAATTTCCTGCATCATTTCTTTCTCATCAATATCCTTGGCTGTAGACAGCTCTTGAACCAATAAATTCTGAGCGGTATCAAGGAGCTTGCGTTCACCAAAGGAAAGATCCTTTTCAATCTTTAACTGGAATAGATCTCTAAAAACTTCAGCAACATCATAGATGGAGCCGGTTTTAATTTTATCCATATATTCCCTGTATCTTCTATTCCATGTCTGGTTATCAGCACCTTGTGCTTTTGCCTGCATGACTTTGTAGACTTCGGGAACCTCTGTTTCAGGGATAACCTCCCTTAAACCAACTGATTCCACATTTGCCGTCGGAATCATTATCACCATACCATTCTCCACTATCTTCATCATATAAAAGTTTAGAGTATCGCCATTGATCTCTTTGCTTTCAATCGATTCAATATAGCCGACACCATGTGCAGGATAAACAGCCAAATCACCTTTGGAAAATTCTTTTTTGCTTAATGCACTGTCGTTTGCTTTAATTTTTTTGGATTTTTCACCCATAGATTGTCCACCTTTCTTTTGTAGAAACAGTTAACCCATCATCGGGCAGATAACCACATTTTAACAATATTGTCAATGAAATAATTTATAAAACTATGAACAGATGATATCTCGTGACTCACATCCTGCCATAGTTCAGCAAATTATCTTTTGGTATTAAACAGATTCATGGCAGAAGTCACACCATTTTCAAGAATATATAAACAGACATCTGAAACCGTATCGATACACTGATCCAGTATCTTTATTTCATCAGGGGAAAAACTGCCAAGGACATGACCTGTCACATTTTTTCTCGATCCGGGATGACCAACACCGACTCGAACCCGGATACAGTCTTTTTTGCCAAAGGCATCAATGATGGAGCGGACACCGTTATGCCCGCCATGCCCACGGCTTTTAACGATCTTTATCTTTCCAAAAGAAAGATCCATATCATCATGAACAATAATGATATCTTTTATATCAACCTTATAATATGAAGCAAATTTGTGAATAGGGAACCCGCTTAAGTTCATATAGGACAATGGCTTAACAAGAAAGACATCTTTACCTTTAATTCGTGCTTTTACATACTCGGAATTAAAACGGATTTTATCAATGGTAAGAAGGGATTTTGAAGCGAGTGCTTCAATAGCTAAAAAGCCAATATTATGGCGGGTCCGGGCATAATTTTTACCTGGATTGCCCAGGCCCGCAATAATTTTAAATTTTGAATCCGGCATCTACAAAAGAATTATTCTTCAGAAGCTTCTTCAGAAGATCCTTCAGAAGTCTCTTCAGCTTCACCTTCGCCCTCTTCCAGAAGTTCGTCTTCTTCTTCAACCTCTTCTTCTTCAACTACCGGTGCGCCGATTGTTATAACTGTAAAGTCGACTTCATGGGGAATTTCAACATTTTCATCCAGATCAATCTCCTCAACATGGACGGAATCACCAATGTCAAGGTTGGAAATATCAATCTGAATGCTGGTGGGTGTATCAGCCGGCTTACAGACCACATCAAGTTCTCGTCTGATAACCTGGAGAACACCGCCTTCTTTGACGCCTTCACTTTCACCGATTGCCTCAACCGGAATACTGACGGTAACCTTTGTGTCCATATCAATCTCATGCAGATCAATATGGAGATAGTTTAACCCAAACGTATCCATCTGCATGTCCTTGAGCATGGCAATTCTTTCTTTTTTGCCCCCCCCTTCAACCTTAAGGCTGAAAAAAAGCCCGGTTGAACCATGTTTCCTGATAATTTTTATAAACTCAGCCGTTTCAATGGAGAGCATTGCAGAGTCTGTTTTTGCACCATAAACAATTGCAGGAATGGCATTGTTCATTCTTAATCTTCTGGCAGCACCTTTCCCGCTGTTTTCTCTTAATTTCGCATTTAATTCAATTAATTCCAAAGTTCTTTCCTCCGTAACTGCATGCAGTCATGCAGATGACTAATATATCAATTATTTTATACAAATAGAGAATTTACAGAATCACCCCTGTAACTACGCATAATTGCTTCACCAACCAGTTTGGCAATGGACAGCGTCTCAATCTTATCACATGATTTTGCCTCTTTTGACAGAGGGATGGTATCTGTTACAACCAGAGAACTTAAAGATGATTTATCTATTCGATCAATGGCTGGTCCGGAAAGTACAGGATGCGTACAATACGCATGGACTGCTTTTGCACCATTTTTCACGATAACACTTGCGGCTTCCGTCAATGTACCTGCCGTGTCAACCATATCATCCAGAATAATGGCAGTTTTATCCTGAACATTCCCGATAATGGCCATTGCCTTTGCCTTGTTGGGCGCACTTCTTCGTTTATCTATAATGGCAAGGCTTGCATTCAGCCGTTTGGCATAGGCCCTTGCCCTTTCAACACCACCGGCATCAGGCGATACCACAACCATACTTTCAGGATGACGGGTCTTAATATCATCAATAATGATGGGGGCAGCATATAGGTTATCCACCGGACAATTAAAAAATCCTTGGATTTGTCCGGCATGCAGATCCATTGTAATCACTCTGTGAACACCCGTATTTTCAAGAAGATCCGCGATTAACTTGGCACTGATGGGAACCCTGGGATTCACTTTTTTGTCCTGGCGTGAATATCCAAAATAAGGAATAACCGCTGTGATTCTACTGGCAGAAGACCGTTTAAAGGCATCAATGAGAAGCAGCAATTCAACAAGATTGTCATTCACAGGCTTACAAGTGGATTGAATCACAAAAATTTCCTGTTTCCTTACATTCTCATGAATTTCAACCTGGGTTTCTCCATCACTGAAACGGTTGACTTTTAATCGACCCAGCGGTTTTGCCAGATACTCCGAAATCCTGTCTGCAAGAACCGGGTTTGAATTTCCTGCAAAAATTGACAAGCCATTCATATCAAAATCTCTTTTTTCAAAATTATATAAACCTGGTTATAAAAACATGGCTGGGGCGAGAGGACTCGAACCTCCGAATGCAGGGATCAAAACCCTGTGTCTTACCACTTGACGACGCCCCAAAACATTTAACCAGTACATTAAACTCTTAACTTTTCAGTTAAACGAGGAAAGAATTACATTTTTCTTGCTTTTTGCCCACTCTTTCAAGAGCCTTTCACAGCCCGTCTTGCAGTTTTCCTGCCTGAAAAAAGAGCAAAAAGAGATGAGCCGCTTCCTGTCATATACACTTTTCTTTGCAGCAACAATTGCATCTCTTCTTTTGTTTCTTTAATCTCAGGATACAGCCTGCACGCTGATTCTTCAAGGTCATTGTGCATCTGATCCCTTACATCAAATTCCTGTCCCCGTAACAGTACATTCAAACCAGTATTGATATTATATTTTTGCTTTGATGTCAATCTAAAATCAATATTTTTATATACTTCTGCTGTTGAGGCGGCAATCCCGGGATCGCACAAAACAAGATGATAAGGCCTCAAATTTGATACTTTTTCAAGCCTTTCTCCAACACCTTTGGCAATGGCCGGACTTCCAAAAATAAAAAAAGGAACATCTGCACCCAGTTTCAACCCCATTTTCATCAGTTCCGGTTTTGAAAAAGGTTTTTTGTAATAATTGTTCAAGGCCATTAAAACGGCAGCTGCATTGCTGCTCCCCCCCCCTAATCCTCCGCCGGGAGGAATCCGTTTTATTATTTTAATAGAAAACCCGAAGTGTTGTTCATTGCTGACAGGTTCCAGTGAGCGGTGAAACAAAATTGCTGCTTTATAAGCAAGATTTGTTTCATCTTCCGGAACATCAGGATGCGCACAAACGATAGACACTTCTTTTTTAGAAAAATCAATGAAAATATCATCACACAGTTCAATCTGTGTCATCAAAGAGTTAAGGTTATGATATCCATCTTCTCGTTTGGAGGTGACATATAAAAACAAATTTATCTTTGCAAAGGATTTAACCTTTTTTATCAAGTTTTTGCCTCAACATATGCCATTCTGATTTCACTGAGCAATGCTTTGAGAAGGTTTTCTTCTTCTTCAGTCAGGTTGCCTTGAGTTTTTTCTTCCAGCATGGCAATCATATCTATGGTGTCCTTTGCAAGGCCAAGGTTGATGGATTTTTTCCCGGTTGAAGGATCTTCAACCTTGCCAAGTTGAACCAGCCCTGACGAATATAATGACAAAACAAAACTTGAAAAATCAATTTTGGGTAACGGATCATTGGCACCTTTTGGGTCATCACTCATTGTAAAACCGTTTCCTTTAGCCATTTTTCTTTCTCCTTGAATATAATTTTATTCTATTGCCCATTGAACATCAAAGTGATCTTTTGTCACTGATGCAAGGTAACCGTCCAAATAAAAATTTTCAACTAAATATTTTTGCCCCAAACACTGAACGATTAAATTTTTTTCATCAACAATTTCTTCTATCTTTGCTTTTGACAGGCCCTTTATCCCATCTGTCGTATTTTTTACTACGGCCTCTTTTGCCGTAAACGATCTAAAAAAAACGAATGATCTGTCCTGACTTCCAAAAAGTCTCCTCTCTTTCGGATCAACAATTCTTTCAAACAAGGCATCAGAGACATCTTTTACCTGTTCTATATCAATTCCGATTTTTTTTGTTGAAACAACCCCTGCCACAAAATCCAGCTTATGGCTGACAGACCAGAATATACCATCTGATGGAATGGGAACCCCTGAATCATCTTTCTCAAACACATCCACGAATAGCTTTGACTTTAATGAGGATGCCCTGGCACTTTTTCGGGCAAACTGACTTAGTGCACTCACTTTCTTACTGCCTTTCAAGGCTTTAATCGTTTCAGGCACCCTTGTAATAACCGGATATAAAAAAATGATCAACTCTCCTCATTTTCCAGGCGGATAATAATATCTGCAACCGTTGTACCCTCACCTTCTTCGTGTACAAACAAGGGATTAATATCCAGTTCTTTTATCATGGGATGGTTATCTGCCATGGCTTTTAGCGAAACAATATGTTTTTCTACGGTTTCTATATCCGAAGGGTTTTCCCCCCGCAATCCTTTAAATATCGGATATCCCTTGATGCTCTTAACCATTCTTCTGGCAACGTTTCTACCCATGGGAGAAAGCCTGAAAGCAACATCTTTATAAACTTCAACGAATATACCGCCCAGACCAAACATCACCGCATGCCCAAAAACCGGATCTTTTGACAACCCCAAGATCACTTCCTTGCCTTTGGGGGCCAGTTTCTGAACCAAAACGCCTTCTATCCGGGCATCAGGGTTATAGGCTTTTGCTTTTTCCATAATTGTTTCAAATGCCTGCCCCACACTTTCACTGTCTTCAAGGCCCACAACAACGCCGCCGGCATCTGTTTTATGAAGGATATCAGGAGAAACAATTTTCATGACAACCGGATAACCTATCTTGTCCGCGATCTGACCGGCTTTGGTCTTATTTTTAGACAGGGCCATGGGAAGTGTTTTAAACCCGTAACACTTAAGGATCTCATTGCCGTCCAGTTCACCTAAAACCATTCGGCCTTCTTTCAGGTACTTATCAATAATCTGTTTTGCTTTAGCCGTATCATAGGTCAGATTAAACTGTGGCAGGATTCTCCTGAAAAGCCACTTCATTCCCTGTCTGAGTGCGCCTAAAGACCGGGCAGCACTCTCCGGAAACGGATAAACAGGAATTCTATGCTTTTGTAAAAGCTTAACACCATCCGATACATCCACAACACCCATAAACGAACACACGATGGGTTTCATGCTGTTCCTGGCAATATTCACAATGGCCTCGGCCGTACCAATGGCATCGGTCATGGACTGAGGGGTTAAAATAATCAATGCCGCATCTACACCTCGGTCACCCAATACAGTGGTCAATGTATTTTCATACCGGTCTCTGGCTGCATCCCCGATCACATCCACGGGATTGTGAAAATTTGCCGTGGGCGGCAGATATTTTTTTAACTCTTTAATCGTATCTTCTGAAAATTGTGCAAGCTTCAACCCGGATTGTTCGCTCATATCTGTTGCAATAATACCGGGTCCCCCTGCATTGGTAATAATGGCAATTTTATCGCCTGTGGGATATTTATTGCCTGCAAAGGCCTGGGCATAGTCAAATAATTGATTAACCGATACGCAACGCAGGATTCCCGACATGGTAAAAATTGCGTCATATAAAGCATCAGAACCTGCCAGGGCGCCGGTATGAGAAGCGGCAGCTTTTGCTCCGGCATCGGATGACCCTGATTTTATGGCAATCACATGGGTGGGATTGGTTCCTGAAGTCATTTCTCTGACCTCTGTTATAAACTCCTGGGCACCCCGGGACAGCTCCTCCATATATATCATCACCACATCGGTATCCGGATCATTATAATAATACCGCAATAAATCCAGTTCATCCACATCCGCCTTATTTCCAATTGAAATAAACTTTGAAAAGCCAAACCCCTTATCTGCCGCATAATCAAGGACTGCCGTACAAAGTGCACCGCTCTGTGAAATAAACGATACATTCCCGGGCGCAGGCATTCGTGCAGAAAAAGAGGCATTCAAGGATACTTTTGGTGATGGATTGATCACCCCCAGACAATTGGGACCCACAAGCCTGACACCGGCGTTAGCACAAAGAGCTGCCATATCTTTTTCAATCTGAGCCCCTTCTCCCCCGACTTCCTTAAACCCGGCAGAGACGATCACGATACCTTTAACACCCTTGGCAATACAATCTTTTACGGCCTGCAAAGCGGCTTTCGGGGGAAGAATAACCATGGCCAGATCAATGGGATCGGGAATATTTGCTATGCTGGTATAACATTTTACGCTTAATACGGATTTTGCTTTTGGGTTGACAGGATAAAGGGTCCCTGTATATCCTCCGGACAGGATATTGGCAAAAATATCATGCCCAACCTTTCCTTTTTGAGTTGAGGTCCCAATAACCGCTATGGTTTCAGGCGCAAATATTGCATCCAGTTTGTCCATTTTTCCCCCTTAAAAAACATTAAATATCATCTTCTATTCAGTCTAACATAAAACAAAGAAATAATCTGTCTATAGGGTCATCATTAAAACAATTTAATGTTATTTTAGATTATGCCTTTCTCTTTTTTTCGGCGATCATTTGGACCATTATATCTACTGCTGATTTGGCGAAAGAAAGATCGTTGATATGAAAATTTTCCTCTTTGACTATAATAGTATTACTTAGATTTTCTTTAAATATCTTAATGAAAAGAGCATTCATCTCAGGATCGTATAAAGGTCCGTCAATACTGTCAGCAACGGACCAGCCTTTCATGGGAATTAGTACGGTTACATCTTTCTTTGCCCGATTAAGTTTTTCTGATAATTGTTGAGCGATGATGCTTGTTTCCTTTTTATTCAGCCGAATAGCAGATCTGAAATCATAAAAAAAAATTTTACGGTCTTTATATTGCTCGGGGACAGTGTAACGGTCAAATTCCAGCACAGCGCAATCTAAACCACCCGGTACAATCAGTCGGGGAACGTCAGGTATGTTTTCAAATCGACGCGGCCAGATTCCACTGCAATATCCCTCCATGAGATCATCCACCAGTTCATGGGTTGCCAGATCCAGTATACCATCAAAAAATCCTTCCAGAGCCAGTTCTTCCATTGCAGTTCCTCCGGTACCATTGGCATGGAAGGTCACCACTTCATATCCTTTATTTTCTAATAATTCCTTGATTTGTTCCGCAGCCTGGGTAATGAATCCAAAAAAAGAAAGGGCAATACGTTGACGGTTTTTATCGGGCGTCCATGTACTTTGGGCCATGCCACATATTGCAGCAGCAGCTTTATCCAGCATCCTGCCCAGAATACTGTTAATACCCAGAATATCGGCGACACTGTGCATCATGGTGATATCTTTGGTCCCAACAACATGGCTCATATCCCGGGAGGCAACAGTGGAAAGCATGACTTTGGGAATACCCAGGGGCAGCATGCGCATGATGCCGGTACATAGATGCGTACCCGAGCCACCTCCTGCGGAAACAATACCCGATATTTCACCCTGATCAACAAGTTCTTTAACAAATTTTCCAGCCTCTTCCATCATGGTCTGAATCATCTCATCCCGGTCCTGACCATCCTGTAGAATACCCTTTTCTTTAAGACTGGTGAAAAGATCAAAACCCACTGTGCAGGAAGCCGGTCTTTTGGTTCCGACATGAATGGTAAGCGTGCGCAATCCCCTTTGTTCAATACAATCTTTAAGAAAAGAATGTTCTTCTCCCTTGGTGTCAAAGGTTCCGAGTACAGCTATTGAAGATTTTTTATCCATCCTGATACCTTTTTTTGAATATTTTTGCATAGTTGACCAAACCTGATGCGAGGGACATAATGACAAAAAAACAGCCGGAATCAACATGTGTCAATCCCGGCTGTTTAAAAAATGCTCTACACTGATATTTTATATATCAGATCTTATTTTAGTGCATACTGAGCAGACTTCAGTGTGTTTTTCATGAGCATGGCAATGGTCATAGGGCCTACACCACCTGGGACCGGTGTGATTTTACCGGCAATTTCTTTAGCAGCATTGAAATCAACATCACCACTAAGAATGGCTTTTCCTGTTTTTTCATTCATACCGATACGATTAACACCAACATCAATTACGGTTGAGCCCGGTTTAATCCATTCAGGTTTTACAAGCCCTGGAACGCCGGCTGCAACAATAAGGATATCAGCACGTTTGCAATGGGCTGCCAGATCTTTTGTCCGGGTGTGAACGATGGTTACTGTTGCATTGGCACCCACCCCTTTTTGTGCCATCATCATGGCAATGGGTTTGCCTACAATATTGGATCTTCCCACAACAACCACTTCCGCGCCGGATGTTTCAGTGCCGGATCTGACAATCATTTCCTGGATACCGGCCGGAGTGCAGGGATGAAAAATTGCCTCTTCGCCACCGATCATGAGACGGCCCACGTTGACCGGATGAAATGCATCCACATCTTTATCCGGGTTGATGGCAACCAGAATTTTTTTATCATCAATATGTTTGGGCAAAGGAAGCTGAACAAGGATACCATGGATATCGGGATCATTGTTGTATTTGTCAATCAAGGCCAGAAGATCTTCTTCAGAAATATCTTCAGGCTGATCATCTTGAATTTCATGAAACCCCAGACTGATAGCAGTCTTGACTTTAAGGGTAACATAGCTGATGGAGGCAGGGCTTGATCCAACAAGGATTGTTACAAGTCCCGGCACCTTGCCATGTTTTTCTTTCATCTGGTCGACTTCCTCTTTGACCTCTGCGAGGATCGCCTTTCGTATTTCAGTTCCGCTAATAATTTCAGCAGTCATGTTTTTCTCCTATCATTATATTAAACGAAAATTTAAACGTTTCTGTAAGCACTCGCTCATCTACGAGCCGAATGTTGAACAGGCTCACATTTTGATAATCAAAATGTGAGCCTTTAAGCTATAATCGTCAAATTAATAATTTTCGATTAGAATACACCCTGTACTTTGCCTGTCTCAACATCAACATCAACTCTCTTGAAGGCAGGATTTGAACCGGTACCTGGCATCAGTGAAATCGCGCCTGCAACCGGAACGATGAATCCTGCACCACCGTAAGTCAAAACTTCTCGAATGGTCAGTCTCCAGCCTGTGGGAACTCCCTTAAGGGCGGGATTATCAGACAGGGACAAATGGGTTTTAACCATACACATACCAAGTTTTGCAAGTTCCGGGTCTGCCTGGATTCTTGCAAGGGCTGCATTTGCTTCTCCAGAGTAGTCAACACCGTCTGCACCATAAACTTCCTTGGCAATCAGTTCAATTCTCTCTTTAACCGGCATATCAAGCTCATAGAGAAATTTGAACTCTGTTTTTTCTTCACAGGCCGCAACAACAGCTTCAGCAAATTCAACAGCGCCGTCACCGCCATGTTCCCAGTGACGGGAAAGAGCAACTCTTGCACCTTCAGCTTCACAAAGTTCACGAACTTTTGCAATTTCAGCATCTGTATCAGTATAAAACGCATTGATGCAGACAACTGGTGAAATACCTGCTTTTCTGACGTTTCTAATATGATGGATAAGGTTTGCACAGCCCGCTGCAACCCACTCAACATTTTCCGAATTATACTCTTCAGGCATGGGTTTGCCAGGAACAGGAACAGGAGCGCCGCCATGGCATTTAAGAGCACGGATGGTTGCAACAACAACTGCACAGTCAGGAATGAGACCGGAGAAACGGCACTTGAGATTCCAGAATTTTTCAAACCCGATGTCCGCACCAAATCCTGATTCAGTCACATGGTAATCAGCAAGCTTAAGACCGACTCTGTCGGCAATAATTGAACTCTGGCCAATGGCGATATTGGCAAAAGGGCCTGCATGCACGATAACTGGCTGGCCTTCAAGACTCTGTATTAGAGATGGATTCAATGCATCCACCATCCAGGCAGTCATGGCGCCGGCAACCTGGAGATCTTCTGTGGTGACGGGTTTTCCTTTTTTAGTATAGGCAACAACAATCTTACCCATTCTCTCACGCATGTCTTTGAGATCTGTAGCAACGGCAAGAATGGCCATTACTTCTGAAGATACGGCAATACCAAATTTTGATTTCATCATGAAACCATCAGCCTTGCCATTTACACCGTCAATACCGATGATGATATTTCTTAACGCCTGGACGCAAAAATCCATGATCCATCCCATTTCCACTTTTGTGGGATCGAT
>Ga0164318_10002003_pt1 | contig 18635 bp, 16 predicted proteins | sample GuaBasSedimGuay9_FD_113734 | JGI IMG/M metagenome (GOLD analysis project Ga0164318, IMG submission 113734) | Subseafloor sediment microbial communities from Guaymas Basin, Gulf of California, Mexico - Guay9, Core 4571-4, 0-3 cm | ecosystem: Environmental > Aquatic > Marine > Hydrothermal vents... | reverse complement strand
GGTGTTCTGCTTTCCGTCGCTGGACGAAGGCAGCGCCAAGGTCACCTATGAGGCCATGGCCTGCGGCTTGCCGGTCATCGTCACTCCGGAGGCCGGTGCGGTGGCCCGCCCTCAGATGGAGGGGATAATCGTACCATGCCAAACCATAGAACCATTGATGGCGGCATTGACCCAATTCTATGAAGATCGTGGACTGGCTGCAGAGATGGGATTAAGGGCCCGACGGCGGGCCGAACAGTTTACTTGGGAGCATTATCAGGCCAGCTTGGTGGCCTTCTATCGTCGGGTTCGCAGTGTGCGGCCAGACTAGGAGGAAGCTATTGTTGATGACCGCTCTGCGGTTTGATGGCCAGGTGCGCATGGTCCAGGTGCCGCGGCCCCAACCCGCAAGGAGCGAGGCCCTGATCCGAGTGCAACTGGTGGGCATCTGTCAGACCGACGTGGAAATCACCAGGGGCTATAAAAATTTTCAGGGCATCCTGGGACATGAATTTGTCGGGCAGGTGGTAGCCGCCCCGGAAGCGGCCTGGATCGGCCAACGGGTGGTAGGGGAAATCAATATCGGCTGTGGCCGGTGCCGGCGCTGTCAGCGGGGACAGGCGAAACACTGCCAGCAGCGCACGGTCTTGGGGATTCATGGCCGGGATGGGGCCTTGGCCGAATATCTGACTTTGCCGATGGCTAATCTGCACCAAGTTCCGGCCTCGGTGCCGGATGAAGTGGCGGTATTCACCGAGCCGTTGGCCGCAGCTCTCGAGATTTTGGCCCAGGTGCCGGTGCGCCCGGATTTTCGTGTCCTCATCATTGGCGACGGTAAATTGGGGCTGCTCAGCGCCCTGGTGTTGCGGCTGACCGCCTGCGAATTGCATCTGCTGGGCCGACACCCGGAAAAAATGGCGCGGGTGGGCGATTTAGGGGTGATAACGCATCAGGCTGATCGACGGTCGGGACAGGACAATTTCCCATGGTTTGGCCCTGAACCCCCTGATTTTGATCTGGTCGTTGAAGCCAGCGGCTCGCCCTCGGGCTGGCACACGGCATTGGCGGCGGTCCGGCCCCAAGGTACTATTGTGGCGAAAAGCACCTATCAGCAGGCTATGGAATTCAACCCGACCGATTTGGTAGTGCCGGAGGTGACGGTAATCGGTTCCCGCTGTGGGCCGTTTGCTCCGGCCCTGCGATTATTGGCCGCGGGGTTAATCGACCCCCGGCCGTTGATGGCCCGAGTCTTCCCGCTAAGCCAGGCCCCAGAGGCCCTGGCTTATGCCCAGCAACCAGGGATTTTAAAAGTATTGGTTGAGGTTTCCGCCAATGGCCATTAAGTATATTGATTACCGGGTCGAACCTAATCCCAATGTGCCAACGGGCATGGCTTTAACCCGGCTGGCAATCCTCTCCCCGATCTGGGAAGGGTCAGAATTAACTATCCAATACCCGGAGGGGGATGAGGAAATGTTAATCGGCTGGACCACCGCCCTGGGTGGTTCTCCTGCTGTACTAAAAGTTTTCTGGACCCGCCATGCCGAGGAGGCCCCGGCGGTCTGTTTGGCGATTGGCGGTGATGCCGGGCTGCGGGCGCTCAGTATTCCTGCTGCGGCCCGACCTGAGAGTCTGGAACTGCCCCCGGGCAGAGGTTATGCTCTGCTAGGTCTGGCTGCCAGCCTGATTCCGGTCGAGGTTCTCCAGGTGATCGGTCCGGCCCCGGAAATGAACAGCCGGCTGGAGCCGCTATTATTAACCTAAACTTGTTGCCCCTAACCAAAATCAGATTGATAGCAATTGATAGCAAAGGAAGAGTCGCGTTGATGAATATGCAGAATCCGGTTGAGGCTCAGAAACTGACCATAACTACTGACGGGCAACTCCAGGTGCCGGATTGCCCCATTGTCCTGTATATTGAGGGTGATGGCACAGGGCCCGATATCTGGCGGGCCACGGTCCGGGTCTTGGATACCGCGGTGGCCAAGGCTTATGGCGATCAGCGCCGGATTGTCTGGCGGGAAATCCTGGCCGGGGAGAAGGCCTTTCAACAAAGCGGCGAATACCTCCCCCAGGAATCGATTGCTGCGATCCAGGAATATCTGGTCGCCCTCAAAGGCCCGCTGACCACCCCGGTCGGCGGCGGTTTTCGGTCACTCAATGTCACGCTGCGGCAGGTATTGGACCTCTATGCCTGTATCCGTCCGGTGCGTTATTATCCCGGGGCCCCCAGCCCCTTGAAAGCGCCGGAAAAGGTCAACATGGTGGTGTTTCGCGAAAATACCGAAGACGTCTACGCTGGCATCGAATGGCCGGCTGAAAGTCCCGAGGCCCGCAAAGTAATTGACTTTCTGAACTCGCAATTGGGCTGCCATATTCCGCTTGCCTCCGGTATCGGGATTAAACCCATGAGCGCCGCGGGCAGCCAGCGGTTGGTCCGCAAGGCCCTAAAATACGCCCTGGCCCATAAATGCGCCAGTGTTACCCTGATGCATAAGGGCAACATCATGAAATTCACCGAGGGTGCCTTTAAGACTTGGGGTTACGCCGTGGCCGCGGCCGAGTTCGGCAACCAGGTACTTACCGAGGATCAACTGGCCCAAGATTTTAAGGGCCAACTACCACCCGGCAAGATCTTGATTAAGGATCGGATTGCCGATGCCATGTTCCAGCAGGTGCTGTTAAGGCCCGAGGAATATAGCGTCATTGCCACTCCCAACCTGAACGGCGATTATCTCTCCGATGCCCTGGCGGCTCAGGTAGGGGGGTTGGGGATGGCACCGGGGGCCAATATCGGCGACCATTATGCGGTTTTTGAGGCGACGCACGGCAGTGCTCCCAAATATGCGGGGTTGGATAAGGTCAATCCCAGCTCCCTGATTCTCTCCGGGGCCATGCTGCTGGAATATCTGGGCTGGACTGAGGCCGCGGAGCTGATCCACCAGGGTCTGGGGCGCACGCTGCTGGCCGGCACCGTTACCTATGACCTGGCCCGGCTGCTGCCCGGTGCCCAGGAGCTATCCTGTTCCGGGTTTGCTGCCGCCCTGATCGCCAACCTGTGACATGGTTTTAGGTTTTAGTGGTACGCCATTGACTTGAATTAATAACGTTTTTAGCTTTTTGTTGCTGCGCCGCGGGAATTGCTAAGGGTACAGTCGATCCATCAGACGTGGAAACGGGATGGCTTCGCGCACGTGTTTCAGACTGCAGAGCCAGGACACCAGGCGTTCGAGGCCCAGTCCGAAGCCACTATGCGGGACGCTGCCGTAACGGCGCAGATCTAGATACCACTCAAACGGCGCTTGCGGCAACTGGTGTTCCTGGAGTCGGGCCACCAGGGTGTCCAGATCGTCCTCGCGCTGCGAGCCGCCGATAATTTCGCCATAGCCTTCCGGGGCCAACATATCGAGACACAGGGCCAATTGCGGGTCGACGGGGTCTGCCTTCATATAGAACGCCTTGCAGGAGCGGGGGTAGCGATGCACGATCAGCGGCCGGTCGTACATTTCAGAGAGCACGGTTTCATCACCCCCGCCTAAATCCTCTCCCCAGGGCAGTTCCTGACCGGCTGCGGCGAGACGCTGACGGGCCTCGGTGTAGCTCAACCGCGGGAAAGGGGATTTTATGGCTTGTAAAGGCTCCAGGGGCCGTTCCAGGGCCTGGAATTCGGCAGTACGGCGGTCCAGCACTCGACCTACCAGGTAAACGATCAGCGCCTCGGCCAGGGCCATGATCTCCTCCAGTTCGGCAAAGGCCACCTCGGTCTCCAGCATCCAGAATTCAGTTAAGTGGCGGCGAGTTTTGGACTTTTCGGCGCGGAAAGTCGGACCGCAACAATAGACCTGCCCCAGGGCCATGGCCGCGGCCTCCAGATAGAGTTGGCCGCTCTGGGACAGATAGGCCTTACGCTCGTCAAAATAATCGGTCTGAAACAGGGTGGTCGTGCCCTCACAGGCGGCCGGAGTGAAAATCGGGGTGTCGATCAGAATAAAGCCGCGCTCGGCAAAAAAATCCCGGCAGGCCCGGATGATTTCATCCCGGATGCGTAAGATTGCCTGTTGCCGGGGCGAACGCAACCAGAGGTGGCGGTGTTCCAATAAAAAGGCGACTCCATGATCTTTGAGCGAGATCGGATATTCGGCGGCAATATGCAGGGGTTGGAGATCGGTCACCGCCAGTTCATAGCCCCCTGGGGCCCGAGGTTCGGCCCGCACCTGGCCCTGAATAACCAGTGATGATTCTTGGCTTAAAAGCTCAAACTGCTCGAAGGCGGTCTCCAGGACCTGGCCTTTGACCAACACCCCTTGGACTATTCCAGTGCCATCGCGGACCAGCACAAAGCGCACCTTACCGCTGGAACGTTTGTTATAAAGCCAACCGCGGATGGTGACCGATTGGCCCTGATGTTCGGCTAAGTTAGCGATATAAGCCAAATTTGCTGGTTTGGACATCGGGAGTCGTTGGTATTAGTAAAAGATTTTAATATGGGCCTTGGCGCGCAGAGTTTTGAGCCATTCCGAAAATTTTTTGGCCATCTCCTCGCGCATCAGGATATTCTCAATTTCTGGTCTGGCCTCTTCAAAACTCTGGCTGCGGCCGGTGCGCCGGTCCACCAGTTTAAATAGCTGAAAACCCTGAGGGGCCTCAATCGGGGCATACTCACCCGGGCGCAGCCGGTCGATTAAGGCATAGATATTAGGATCAATATCGGCACGGTCAACATACCCCAAATCCCCACCCTGAGTCGGGTTAGGGCCTTTGGAGTATTGCCGGGCCAGATTCTCAAAGGAAGCTCCTTGACGACATTCCTGGAGGATTTTTTCGGCCAGAGCACGCGTTTCCGCCTTTTGGGCTTGCGTGGCTCCGGGCGGGTAGGGGAGGACGATTAATTTTAAATGCACCTGACTGCCGCCCTGGCGGTAATACTGATCGTAATACTGCCGGATTTTATCCTCGCTGATCCTTACTTTCCCCTTGACCGCATACTGGATCAGGCGTTCTTGCTGCATCTGTTCGGTAAGCTGCTGGCGTAATTGATCCAGGGACATGCCCTGCTTGGCCAGGGCCTGGATTAGGGCCTCATCGTCAGGCAGATTATTTCTTTTTTTGATTTGTTCTAAGGCGTTAGCCAGGTCATGTTCTGGGATGGTAATACCCAAGCGGTTGGCTTCCTCTTTGGCCAGTTTACGATCAATCAGCAGATCCAGCATCTGACGGCGGGTCGCCTCATTATCTTGAAATTGACTCCTGGTCTGAGGGTTGGCGCGCATATACTGAATGGACTGATCCAGATCGGAGAGGGTGATTATTTCATCATTGACCTGGGCAACAATACGGTCCACGATTTCGGCCGGGGCCGGATAGCTTAGGACCAATACTAACATACACAGTATAATTAAGCGGCTCAATATCTTCATCCCGGTTAACCACCTTCAGCCTGAGGCTGAAACGGGGCTGTTTTCTTCCCCCTTAACAAATATCTTGATTTCTTTCAAGCAGTTTTTTACCACCTCCAAAGGCTGACCTGCTTCGTTTAAGTGGATGCGGACCTGCTGCTCGGGAGTGAGCCGATAGCGCTGGGGCTGTTTATGCACCAATTCCACCAGACGGGCCAGGCGGATGCGTCGGCTATCGGCGAAGGCGATGGTGACCTGACTATCGTTCAGGTCCAGTCGTTTAATGCCTAACTGCCGTAAATCCACCTTAGCCCGTACCACCCCTAGCAGGTTCTTGGCTTCAGGAGGCAAAGGCCCATAACAATCACGTAACTCGGCCTCAATGGCGTTAATTTCCGCTAATGCCAGTGGCCCGGACAACCGCCGGTAAAACGTCAGCCGCTGATCAATATCAGGCACATAAGTATCGGGAAGATAGGCCGCCAGGGGCAGGTGGAGTTCGGGCTGCATTCCTTCATCGGATGGCGGTCCACCTTTTAGTTCCTGGATCGCTTGCTCCAGGAGTTGCAAATAGAGTTCATAACCGACTTCGGCAATATGGCCGGATTGAGCCGCGCCCAACAGATTTCCGGCCCCCCGGATCTGGAGGTCATGCAGGGCAATCTTGAACCCTGAGCCTAACTCGGTAAATTCCATCAAGGCCTTAAGCCGCTTCTGGGCTTCGGGGTTTAAGGCCTCCTCTTCCGGTACCAACAGATAAGCATAGGCCTGCTCCCGGCCGCGGCCCACCCGGCCCCGCAGTTGATATATCTGGGCCAACCCCAGGGCGTGGGCCCGATTGATGATAATGGTATTGGCGGAAGGGACATCCAGCCCCGCCTCAATAATCGCAGTGCAGACCAAAACATCGACCGCCCCGCGCCAGAAGCGCCACATTACCTGTTCCAGTTCCTTGGCCGACATCTGCCCGTGGGCCACCGCGACCCGCGCCTCCGGTACCAGGCGAGCGATGTAATTGGCCCAGACCTCGATGTTTTGGACGCGATTGTGGACAAAAAAGGCCTGCCCGCGGCGACGCAATTCCCGGCGGATGGCCTCTTGCATGACCGTGTCCTCGGGACGGCAGAGATAAGTCCGAATCGCCCGCCGCGCCTCGGGCGCGGTATCAATGGTGCTCAGATCGCGGATGCCGGTCAAGGAAAGCTGCATGGTACGGGGAATGGGGGTGGCAGTTAAGGTCAGGACATCCACGGTCTGACGCAACTGCTTCAGCCGTTCCTTCTGTTTGACCCCGAACCGCTGCTCCTCATCAATGATTACCAGCCCCAATTCCCGAAATTGCACGTCTTTCTGAATCAGCCGGTGCGTGCCGATAACGATATCCGCCTGCCCCGAGCTTATTTCGGCCAGAATCTGCTTCTGTTCAGCCGGGGTCTTGAACCGACTCAGCACCCGGACCTGGAGGGGGTAGGGTTTAAGGCGCTTTTGGAGGGTTTCATAGTGCTGTTCGGCCAAAACCGTGGTGGGGACCAGAAAGGCCACCTGCTTGCCATCCATGGCCGCCTTGAAGGCCGCTCGGATGGCGACTTCGGTCTTGCCATAGCCCACATCGCCACAGACCAGACGATCCATGGGCCGGTCACTGGCCATATCCAGGAGGACCTCCTGAATGGCCTGCAACTGATCCGGGGTTTCTTCGTGCTCAAAAGTGGCTTCAAATTCGCGAAACATGGGATCGGGGGTAGAAAACTGATGCCCATGCAGCACCTGGCGCGCGGCGTAGAGCTGGACCAGTTCGCGGGCAATCTTTGCAACTGCTTTGCGGACCCGTTTTTTGGTCTTTTCCCAGGACTTACCCCCCAGCCGATCCAGCGGCGGCAACTGATCTTCGACCCCGAGATATTTCTGCACCAGATGGAGTCGATCCACCGGCAGGTAGAGTATATCGCCGCCTAAATATTCCAGCCGTAAGAAGTCATTGACCTCCTGGCCCACGGTCAGCTTCTCCAGGCCGCGATAGAGGCCGATGCCATGGTCCAGATGTACTAGCAGATCGCCGACCTTCAGCTCGGTTAAGGATGATAACCATTGCAGCGGCCGTGACCGTCGGGTGCGGCGGCGCTCCGGCTCGGCCCCCAGAATCTCTTCGGCGGTGAGGATGACCAGACCCAGGGCCAAACACCGAAATCCTGCGGACAGCCCGTTCCAGGTCAGTTGCAGGCGTCCGGGCAGCTCCCAGCGCGGGGCTGGCGTCACTTCGACCTCCACCTGCTGATCGGCCAGGAGTACTCCCAGACGTTCGGCCTGAGAACGGCTGCGGCAGACCAGGACCACCTCAAAGCCGCTCTCCAACCACTGCCGCAGATGGACGGCTAAAGGCCGCACCAAGCGACCCTGGTCCGCGGCCGCGGAAGCCAGATTTGCGGCCAGCTCCTGGTTACCCTCCACCGCCAAATAAAACTTCCGGCGGTCATCACCGGCCGGATGGCCCAGCTCCAAGCCATGGCCATAGAGGGTTTGAAAACGCCCAGGACGGTTTTCAAAGGCCTCGAGGGCCAGATCAACTGCTAGCTCTGATGGTGGCCTTGGGGTTTCTACCAGACGCCGGGCCTCTTGGGCCAGATTTAACGGATCCCACTCCACTAGCAGGGTATGGTCGGGCAAATAATCCCAGATGGTCTCCAATTGTGGATAGAAATAGGCCAGGTACTTCTCGATCTGGGGAAAATGCCGCCCTTGCTGGACGTACTCCCGCAATCTAGGGTCTTTCAGACTCCGCAGTCGATGAGCGCCATATTTCTGGGTGGCCGCATCCAGAATAACCTCATTGACCGGCAGGACCACCAATTCCTCCAGCGGTCCTAACGAACGTTGGCTGGCAGAATTGAACAGGCGCAGAGACTCAACCTCATCCCCCCAAAATTCTATCCGTACGGGATGAGGATAAAGCGGCGGAAATAGGTCGATAACCCCACCCCGAACACTGTACTCGCCGCGCGCCTCCACCAATGGGCTGCGTTCATAGCCTCCGGCGATGAGTTGCCGGATAAAGCGCTCGCGGTCCAGTTCTTCCCCCGCCACCACATAGTCCACCGCAGCGCCCAAACGCTCCCGCGGCGGCAAGGATTGCAGCACGGCTAACGCCGAAGCCACAATTATCGGGGCCTGGCCCGGCGCCAGCAGGCGGTAGGCGGCTTCGATGCGGGCACTGCTGACCCCGGCGTCTAAGGTCAACTCTTTGAAGGTTAAATTTTCATGGGCCGGGAACCAGAGTAAACTCGAAGGTTCTATCGGGCCGGCCTCATTAGCTTCGTTTTCTCTCGACCCGGTAAAAAAGGTTAGGTCTCGATAAAAGGCCTCTTGCTGGACGCTGGTGGGCACCAGCACCAATACCGGCCGGTTGAGCTGGCTCCACAGGCGGCTCAAGACAAAGGCCGCGGCCGCCGGGGTCAGGCCGAATAAATCGATCTTGCGGGCGCCTTGTAAAATCGCCTCCCGTATTTCGGGCCATCCCGTCCCTGCCGGAGCAGGCTTCCGATAACCTGGAACACCGCTCTCCCTGATGGTCCCCGTCCCACCGACCGGCTGTGGGTCTAAGTTTTTTTCCGGTATTCGAAAAGTCATATTTCTTAGTTGGATAGCTTTATGGTAACTTTTAGGATAACCTGATTACGATGATAAAGCAAATCAAGGCGAAGTGGAGGCAGGATGACTAAAAATTCTGATTTTCCGCCGGATTCCGATATATTTCAACAACTCCCGGAGGCGGAAGCCCTGGAGCGCATCCGCCATGTCGCGGATACGCGCTGGAAGATTAACCGTTGCCTAAAAATATTCGAGACCCTCGGCCTGCAATTGGAAGACTCTCAAATGCCGCCGATCGATTACCAGATTCTGGCCGAAGCCCTGGATTGGCTCACTACCCTTTTTCAACAACAGGGTCAAGACGGGCGATTTGCCCATGGGATAATGCGTTTGGGTATAATGTTGCGCAAAATTCAGCACGAGCAGCGCCAGTTAGAACTACACTGGCGCATCCTGGGCTGGCAACTGCAAAAGTTAGCCAGCGAATCTTTACCGGCCCTGTATTACAACGTTCCCAGCCTTAAAAAGGAAGTTGACGAGGTCAGCGCGCGACTGCAGCCTCTTCATGAAGCAAAGGTGGATTTGTCAATTTAATTTGTTAAATTGGCGACTTGGCATTAACGGTATTGAGTCCTCACCGTGATCAGGATTTTTAACTATCGACCCAGAACAGATTGGTCTTGCCTAACCCCCGTTGACCGAGTAAAATAGGATAGCTTCGTAAGGAGGAGACAGAATGAAGATCACCCGCATTGATCATTTAGGCATTGCCGTTAAAGATTTGGAGCCCGTCAAAAAACTTTATGGGGAGGGCCTAAACCTCACCTTACATCATGAAGAGGTCGTCGAATCCCAGAAAGTCAGAGTCTGTTTCTTCAAGGTCGGCGAAACCAATCTGGAACTGCTGCTGGCTACCAGTCCCGACAGTCCGGTGGCCAAATTTATCGATAAAAACGGCGAAGGCATCCATCATATCGCCCTGGAGGTGGACGATATCGCCGCCGCGGTAGAAGAACTCAAGGCCGCCGGGGTCCGTATGGTGGACGACAAGCCCCGGGAGGGCGCTCATGGGGCCCAAGTGGCCTTTATCCATCCCAAGTCTACGCACGGGGTGCTCATCGAATTGTGTCAGCATAGGCCGAAATAATTTTCATCCGGAAACTACCCTGCCCTTGGGAGAGAGGTTTTGGGGAGGGGGACGTAGATTTCAAGATATTGAGATCATATGATATTTCTCATACCCTCTTTAAACCTTACTAATCAAGGAGAAGAGGGAAAAGGGTTTCCGGATGGATACTAGGTAAGGGGGAGTCACGCCGTGGCCGAAAACATCAGAATTTACGGAAAACCCACCTGACCCTTTACCCAACGAGCCCGGGTGGCTTTGGCCCAGGAAGGCCATTCAATCCTCTTCCTGGACGTAGTCCAGGATTCCCAAGCCCTGGCTGAGATGTTGAATCTGACCGGGGGCAAACGCCGGGTCCCGGTCGTGGTTCAGGGTGATCAGGTCACCGTCGGCTTCGGCGGTTCCTGAAAGGTGTAACTGTCTCGCCAGGTGGGCGAGGCCTGATAATTTCTGGTCTTTGTAAGTTATCCTTTAATCCGACTGAAAGCTCGGACTAATCAGGACGCCGTAATTCAAAGAAAAGAATAGTTTGCGGTTCCTGGTCATGAAGCAGGGTTTTTTCCCGATAGCGCACCAGAAAACGATTTTTAGTCTGTTCCAAAAAGATGTATTGGCCCTTGAAATGGGCGGTTTGGGTCAGGTAGATGCGTCCGCCCGGGGCCAGATAGCGATCGCACAGCTCCACCAGGGGGGCAAAAAATTTTGGGTTATAAAGCAGTTCGGCACCCAGGATCCAGTCATAGGATTGGGACAGCTCAGGATGATGCCAATCCAGTAATTGAATACTCACCGCGCTAAGTTTATTATTATAGGCACTTAACATGGCAAAGGCCAAGGCATCGGGATGATTGTCGGTAATGGTCACCTGATGCCCCCTAGCCGCGGCAAACAGTCCCACAAAACCCAAGCCTGCGCCCACTTCCAGAATCCGGCGGTCCGGCACCGGCTCCTGTGCTACCATAAAATCAGCCAATATCAGAGCCGCGTCCCAGACCATGGCCCAATACGGAAAATTTTCCAATGACCAAGCCTCGGACTCAATCTGGCTGACCAGATAGGCCTCCAGATCCTTGATCTGTAAAATCTTCAGACTTAGATCTCGCACCCGCGACTTATCCCATTCCAGTTCATAGCGTTGACGGAGATTGTCCTCCAGTTCCTGGGCTTGCTTATCGTCCAGCATCCTCATCCCCAACTTAAGCTTTAATCAGGTTGCGCCACCTAGGGCACAGCGAATTGATATTTTACGTTGCTTTTTTAAAATGTAAATAAATTTATGGGTACCACAAGATCTAGTGGTTGGTTTCAGGGGCAGATTTCCCTAAAGCAGGGCCTCTAACTTGACATTAGTTCAACCATGTTTACCTTAACATTAATTACAGGTACTTAGCAACGCTAAAAGGGGAGGCGTTTTTTTTATGCGATTTGACAAGATGACCTTAAAGGCCCAAGAGGCCTTGCAAGGGGCCCAGGAACTGGCCCGAACCTTGAATCATGCCCAGATCGAAGCCGCGCATCTGTTGCGCACGCTTTTGGCCCAGGAGGAAGGGCTGGTCCGGCCCCTGATCAAAAAATTAGAGGTGGAGCCGCAGCAGGTAATCAAAGAAGTGGAAAATCTCCTGACCCGGTTGCCCCGGGTGAGCGGCGCTGCCCAGATATATATCTCTCCGGAACTCAATAGAATTCTGGACGCGGCCTTTAAGCAGGCCGAGCAGATGCGGGATGACTATGTCTCCACCGAACACCTGCTCTTGGCCATGGCCGCGGCCAAAGACACCGAGATCGGCAGGGCCCTGGCCGGTTTAGGGCTCAGTCCGGAGGCCATTCTTCAGGCCCTGGCTACGGTTCGGGGGACACAACGGGTGACCGATCAGACCCCGGAGGACAAATATCAACCCTTGGAAAAATACGGCCGCGACCTGACCCAGCTAGCCCGGATGGGCAAACTGGACCCGGTAATTGGCCGCGACATGGAAATCCGGCGTATTGTGCAGGTGTTATCGCGGCGGACCAAGAACAACCCGGTGCTCATCGGTGAGGCCGGGGTGGGCAAGACCGCCATTGTCGAGGGCCTGGCCCAACGCATCGTCAACGGCGACGTGCCCGAAAGCCTGAAAGACCGGCGCATTGTGACCCTGGACATGGGCGCCCTGATTGCCGGCAGCAAGTATCGGGGCGAATTCGAGGATCGCCTCAAGGCGGTCATTAAGGAAGTGGTGAAATCGGACGGCAATATCGTGCTGTTCATCGATGAGCTACACACCCTGGTGGGGGCCGGTGCAGCCGAAGGTGCAGTAGATGCCTCTAATATGATCAAACCGCCCCTGGCGCGGGGCGAACTGCGCTGCGTCGGGGCCACCACCATTAATGAATACCGTAAATATATCGAAAAAGATGCGGCGCTGGAGCGGCGCTTTCAGCCGATTATGGTGGTGGAGCCCAGCGTTGAGGATACCATCGCCATCCTACGGGGCCTTAAAGACCGCTATGAGGTGCATCACGGGGTGCACATCAAGGACAGCGCCATCATTGCCGCGGCGACGCTGTCGAAACGCTATATCACTGACCGTTTCCTGCCGGACAAGGCCGTGGATCTGATCGACGAGTCGGCAAGTAAGCTCAGGATCGAAATTGACAGCCTGCCTTCCGAGATCGACGAAGTAGAGCGCAAGATCCGCCAGGAGGAGATCGAACGCCAGGCCCTGAGAAAAGAGCAAGATCCTGGTTCCCAGGAGCGGCTGGCCAAAATCGACAAGTCCCTGGCCGACCTCAAAGAACAGAGTGCGGCCATGAAGGCCCGCTGGCAACAGGAAAAGGACGCCATTACCCAGATCCGGGCCATCAAGGAGCAGATCGAACAGGCCAAGGTTGAGGAGGCCCAGGCGGAGCGCAGTGGTGATTTGACCAAGGCCGCGGAACTGCGGTACGGCACCATCTTAAACCTGCAAAAGGAATTAGCGGCCAGCTCCCAGAAACTGGCGGAATTACAGAAAGATGGCGCCATGCTCAAGGAAGAGGTGGATGCCGAGGACGTGGCCGAAGTGGTGGCCAAATGGACCGGCATCCCGGTCTCACGGCTTTTGGAAGGCGAAAAACAGAAGCTCATCCACATGGAGGAGCGCCTGGCTCAACGGGTGGTCGGCCAGACCGAGGCGGTCCAGGCGGTTTCCAACGCGGTGCGCCGGGCCCGCTCCGGACTGCAGGATCCCAATCGTCCCTTGGGTTCGTTTATCTTCATGGGTCCTACCGGGGTCGGCAAGACCGAACTGGCCCGAGCCTTGGCAGAGTTTCTGTTCGACTCGGAACAGGCCCTGATCCGCCTGGATATGTCGGAATACATGGAAAAACATACGGTTTCCCGGCTTATCGGCGCGCCGCCGGGCTATGTCGGCTATGAAGAAGGCGGCCAACTCACCGAAGCCGTGCGGCGGCGGCCTTATTCGGTGATCCTGTTTGATGAAGTCGAGAAGGCCCACGCCGAAGTCTTTAATTCCTTGCTGCAAATCCTGGACGACGGCCGCATGACCGACGGTCATGGCCGCACCGTGGATTTCAAGAATACCATCGTCATCATGACCTCGAACATCGGCAGCCAATACATCACCGAGGTCGCGGATGAACAGGAGATGAAAGAGCGGGTCATGGAGGCCCTGCGCTTCCACTTTAAGCCCGAGTTCCTCAACCGGGTGGATGATATTATAATTTTTCACCGCCTGGATCGGGATCACTTGCGGAAAATTGTCGATCTTCAGGTGGCGCGCCTGGCCCAACGGTTGCAGGAACATCAGATCAGCCTGGAGCTTACCGATGCCGCTCGGGATTTTCTGGCCAATGAAGGCTTCGATCCGGTGTACGGGGCCCGGCCTTTGCGCCGCGCCATCCAGAAGCATATTCAGGACAGCCTGGCCAAACTGGTATTGCAGGGCGAATTTGTCGAAGGCGATACGGTGCGGGTGGACGCCGACGACCGCGGCCTGACCTTTGCTAAGGTTTAATGCCGATTTCCCCGATCGACGGGCGCATCGGGACAGCAAAGGCGTCAGTTTTGGTTTCCGGTTCGCTGATTGAACCAATTGCCTGCGTCGGTTAGTGCTTATACGGGGCAAGGCCAGCCTGTGCCCCGTTTTACTAACCGGATACGGGGATCAATATAACCACCGCCCTTGCTAGGCCTGAGGAAAGTGATATATAATTATATATATCATTCTATGCGGAGTTAGTCATGGCTGGGAAGCGTATCATTATTACCCTTTCGGAGGCAGATAAACGTTGGCTGGACGGCTACGCTCAAGCCCATAAGATCTCGGTGTCTGAAGCAGTCCGGAAAGGCTTGGCCATCTTACGTCGGCAAGGAAGTCAGGACACTTATAGCCAACTGGTGGAAAAGACCAAGGGTATCTGGCATCAGGGGGATGGCTTGGCATATCAACAAGCGCTGCGCTCGGAGTGGGATCAGTCATGATCACCAGATTGTTGGATTCGGTGATCCTGATAGACCACTTAAACGGACTACTGCCTGCCACGGATTATGTGGCCGCCCTTAATCCCGAGGAAACCGCCATATCGGTCATCACCCGGGCGGAGATTTTGGTAGGCGTCGAAGAGATTAACCAAAAGCTGGTAAAAGCCTGGTTGGATCAATACCATCTTATCAATATCGATAAATCCACGGCTGATTTGGCTGCATCACTGCGCCGCCGTCAGGGCTGGAAATTACCCGATGCCTTCCAGGCCGCGGTCTGCCTTCATCATCGAATCCACCTTGTTACCAGGAACACCAAGGATTTTAATCCCGAACAGTATGATTTTGTCGAGATTCCCTATAGTATATGAACATTCTGGAATAGAGGAAAAAACTGGCGGGGTCTATAGACTTTGCCTTTTTAGTTAAGTTGACATTTCCAGATAGCTGCCATCCGGCAACATGGTGTCAGCGTGATACTCGCCGCGCTCCTCCATCTGATAGCGGATACAACTCTGCCAGTCGCCCTGACAGTAATATTCCACCCAGAAGGGGTTAAGTTTTCCCTGCTCATAAAAGCGGCGCATCGGGCATAAGGGGAACCATTTACAAGGACGGGCAAACACCGCCAGTTTTTCGGACATTTTGAGGCTAGCCGGTTTGAATTCCCGGTTGTAAAGCAGGGCCGAGGGATGCGGCAGGGGATAAATTTTTTGGTGGGGGACTAACCTAAGCTGACCATACAGCTCCCTGAACTCCGCCCGGGCCGCGGGATGCGGGGCCTGATAGGTTTGCAAGATGGCGCGGGTGGCATAGTAACCCAAAGGCACCAATACCGCGGGGGCGATGATACCAATCTCTTGGTCCAGAAACGGTCGGCAGGCGTCGATTTCATCCTGTTTGGGCCGCCGGTTTTTGGGCAGGCGGCATTTCACCAGATTAGTCATATATATTTTATCTCGGGTAAGGGCTGCGGCCTGAAGCAGCTCGTCTAAGATCGGCCCCGAAGGACCGATGAACATCCGGCCCTCTTGATCTTCTTTCTCTCCCGGTGCCAAGGCAATGAGCAGCAAACGGCTGTCGGCATTTCCTTCCCCGGCCAGGGCCTTATTCCGGGTTAAAGCCAAGCGACACTGTTGACAATTCCGCAATTGGTCCTGTAAGGCACTTAGGGCCAATAATTTTTCCTTCAGATTCAAGCGCGTCTTCTGATATTCTTTATCAAGCAAGTTTGCGGCCTCTTGATTTCCTTCGGCTTAGGGGCATGGCCGGGATAGATTTTTAACCAATGTTATATTATTCATCCGGGTAAGTTGCCATGTCAATAGGGGATAAGGAATTATCCATGCTCGTGAGACCGATCCTGCTGATATTGATCATCATCTTTAGCCTGGCCGCGTGTTCGCCCCCCAAGTCCGCCATTTCCCCTCTGCCGCCGCACCATACTGCTACCGGTTTTCGCAATCCCCATATTGCCAGCCAGGGCCGATTGATGGATTTTTTTCGCTGGCGGCTGGGACTTGGTCCCCATGAAGAACCGGCCTTGCCGCCCGAAGAGATGCCGCCCTACTATCCAGAAAGCGTCCCTCCGGATCTGGACCGGATTTATCAGCCCCCGGCGGACAATATTCAGGTTACCTGGATCGGTCATTCCAGTTTTCTTATTCAAGTGGATGGCCTGAATATTTTGACCGACCCGATGTTTAGTGAGCGGGCCTCACCGGTGACCTTTGCTGGTCCGCGGCGGGTGGCGGCGCCCGGTTTATCCTTGTCTCAACTTCCTCCTATTCAGGCGGTACTGATCAGTCACAACCATTATGATCATCTCGATATTCGTACTGTGGTTAGCCTGGGGAATGAGCCCCGCTTTTTTGTTCCCCTGGGCTTGGCCCGGTGGTTTAAGAAAAATGACCTTCATAACGTGGTGGAACTGGACTGGTGGCAGTCGGCGAGCTTCGGGCCGATCCGCTGCCACTGCGTCCCGGCCCAGCATTTTTCAATGCGCACTATTTTTGACGCTAATGAGACCTTGTGGGCCGGCTGGGTGTTGGAAACCAGCGCGGGGAAGCTCTTTTTCTCCTGCGATACCGGGTATTCGCCGGATTTTAAGGAAATCGGCCGTCGTCTGGGTCCGATGCGCTTAGCGCTGATTCCCATCGGCGGCTATATGCCCCGGTGGTTCATGCAGCCCATGCATGTCAATCCCGAGGAAGCGGTGCTGATCCATCAGGACGTGGGTTCGGCGCAGTCGATCGGCATGCATTGGGGCACCTTTAAATTGACCGACGAACCGTTAGGGGAACCGCCGCGCTTTTTACAACGGGCCTTGGGGGAGGCGGGCATCCCGGCGGATAAATTTATCGTGCTGCGCTTTGGGGAAACTCGGGTTTTTCCCTAATCCTCAGTCAATGAACGGGTAATTGATGAAAAAAGGCATCCGGGCGGAGATCAGGCGGGCGCTGTCCCTTTACCATCGTTGTGGGCCAGCCCTTGCCGCCGACCCGCAAGTCCGCCCCCGCCTGGACCAATATCAAGAGGCCATTTGCCAGACGATGGCTTTAAACCGGCAACTGGGGATCAGTGACGCCTGTGCGCGCTGCGCCACCACCGGGTTTGGCAGTTGCTGTTTTCTGGGGATCGAACATCAGTATGATTACCTCTTTCTGTTAATCAACCTGATATTTGGGGTAGAGCTCCCAGAGGAGCGGGAGATCCCCAACAAATGCTGGTTTGTCGGGCCGCAGGGTTGTAAATTAATCGCCCGGCATTATTATTGTCAGCGCTTTCTATGCCCTGAACTAAAGGAGCAGTTGGGCGCCGCCCAGTGCCGCCAGATCCGGGAAGCGGTCGAAGCCGAGCTTTATGTGGGCTGGGAACTAGAGCAGCTAGTCCGATTATGGCTTAAAGTTCGGGGATATAATTATTGAGCCGTGGAAAGACCACGTCCCTTAGGCAGACAATAAGGCCAGGGCCTGGGGCAGCACCAGGCTGGCGGACTGAGGAATAAAATAATCGGTGAGATTGGCGGTCAAGTTGGTAGATTCCAGATTGATTTCGACGATCAGCGCCCCATGCCGCTTGGCCGCGTACGGGAGCAGGCTGGCCGGGGCCACCGCCGCGGAAGTGCCGATGACCAGGAGCAGGTCGGTCCGCTCAATCAGCTCCCAGGCCGCGGCATTGGCCAAGGCCGGGATCTCCTCACCAAAGAAGACCACATCCGGCTTGATCAACCCCTGGCACTGGCAGTACAGCGGCAGGTGCGAAAAATCCAGTTCCTCCCGGGCATAACGCCGCCCGCAACGCAAGCAGACGAAATGATGGGCATTGCCATGAAACTCCACTACGGTCCGGCTGCCCGCGGCCTGATGCAAATTATCGACATTCTGAGTGATGACACCCTTAAGCTTACCCTGCTGTTCCAGGGCGGCCAGGGCTAGATGGGCCGGGTTGGGTTGCGCCCGGCTGATAACCTCGTCCAGTTCCAGGAGCATCTTCCAGACCTTGGGCGGATCTTGCCGAAAAGCCCGGATATGGGCATATTCCAGCGGGTCATACCGCGTCCACAGCCCTTGCGCCCCTCGAAAACTGGGGATGCCGCTATCCACCGAAATCCCGGCCCCGGTTAGGGCGACCACCGCCTGGGACGATCGGAGCAGGGCGGCCAATCCTTTGGCGTCGCACCGTTTCATGGTCTAATATTTAACATAAATTTACTGATCCGGACAGGGTTTTCTATTATCAATATTTTTCCCGCCCGCGACACTAGCTCCGCCGCCGGAATCATCTGCTGCCGCCTCAGCCTTACCCTGGATGTTTGCAATCATTTACATAATGTTCATTATATGTAACGTTTTTTACCATTCTAATTTAGCTAAGTTAATTAAATGTCTATATATATTTAATGGCACGATAATTGCGTTTAATAATATTAAAAAATGTTTTAGGGATCGGTTAGAGACAAATTTCAGATTTTAAACATTAAAGAAGGGCAAGGAAAAGGCAAGGATAGAAACGGGAATTTTGCCAAGTTCATGATTTTAACCGGCCAGACCGTCTTTGGAGAGGAATGATAAAGCATATTAGCTTT
>Ga0164318_10002000_pt1 | contig 18653 bp, 21 predicted proteins | sample GuaBasSedimGuay9_FD_113734 | JGI IMG/M metagenome (GOLD analysis project Ga0164318, IMG submission 113734) | Subseafloor sediment microbial communities from Guaymas Basin, Gulf of California, Mexico - Guay9, Core 4571-4, 0-3 cm | ecosystem: Environmental > Aquatic > Marine > Hydrothermal vents... | reverse complement strand
CAATAAGCGAAGTTTTGCGAAGCAAAATTTGATAGAACAAGTGCAACGCAGTGAACCGTTTATTGTCTTGTTATAGGACCCGAGCCGAAGGCGAGAGTGCAACGTGGTCGAGGAGCGAAGCGACGAAGAAGTTTGCGAATCGCTCAAAATGTACCTTGGAGTCGCAAATTTCGAATAACATAATGGTATCACGACTAAAGTAATGATACCATGCTAATACAGGATGTTATACTTACTTTTTCTGCCTTTCTTACGCTTACGACTTTTTTTTCATTTCATTACAATAAACACAACGAAAAAAACACCATGAATATCGCTGGTCTTACGAGCGATACCGCGCTTTTCAAGGTTAAAGCGGCTCACTGCGGAATTATCTCTCCTTAAACAACTTACGGCAAATTCATTTGTTCGCTCACTTTTAATGCACGGGAAGGGATTTGAACCCTCGAACTCCTACGAGACCAGGTCCTTAGCCTGGCACCTTTGACCACTCGGCAACCCGTGCGCATATACGAGTCTGATGGGATTCGAACCCACGACCCCTTGCTTAGGAGGCAAGTGCTCTAATCCACTGAGCTACAGACCCTTTATTAGTGGTGCAGGAGAGCCCCATAAAATAAAACAAATACAGCCAGAGCAAGTAGCGTTCTACCTCATCCCCGTAACTTATATGCATAACTGTATCATCTTATGGCTGCTCCTTCACGGTCTGACCAGGTTCGCTAATACAATCACCACATAAGGCAGGGATTCACTGTTCAAACACCAATGCATGAGTGCAATGCCTATCCTATGAGGTTTTCGGTTCTCTGTAGATTGAGCAAGTGAATGCACCTAACATCCCAACCTATCCTGCATTATATTTATGTTTTATTTTTTTTAAATGTTTGTAATGATTAAGAAGTAAACACAAGCAATTGGAATAATCCCCTTATTCCCGGAGCAAGCCCGAGCAAAATAATTATCATCTTCAAAAAAACATTCTGCTGTTTTGTTAGGTCTTCCTTGTCAATCACATAAAGCGCCAGTCCGACGACTGCCAGTTTCAGGGGGAACATTATCCATGCCCCTGAATTATTCAGCACAATGCCTGCGCTCTCTGCTGAATTGATTAAAAAACGCGCAAGAACATGCTTTTCGGTGAAACTGAAGAATGTCATTGCAATGAATGTTGATGCGGCATCAGTAAGATGGGATAAAAGCACAAATATATTCAATCTGGAAAAAAAACCATGTCTTGTGATTATTCTCAAAGTATAAAATACTGTGCCAAAAAAATACAATACTCCAAACCATGTAAGAAAGACAGACGGATTTTGAATGTATGCGATTATTTTTGCAAAGAAAAACAATGCCGGCGCAAGACCTATGGCAAACCATGCTTTCCAGTAGGGCATTTTTGTTTTGGCTTCAATCCAGTGAGACAGCGCAAGGGCAGGAAAGCATGTGCAGAATATGACAACATATATCAAAGGAGTTATAAACAGAATACTTTGCAGTACCTCTAGATCCTTCAAAACCCGCAATATTGTTCCAAGAGCAATCCATGGAAGTAAAGCAAAAATAAATTTAACATCGATTGCCTGCTTTTTGGCTTCAAAATATTTCATAAGAAGTGCCACTGCCAGCACAAAGATTATTGCCCATACAGAGGTATTGTATATATTGTATCCTGTATCGTGGACAATTGGGTAAATAAAATATTTGTTTACAAATTCCTTTATCATAGTATCACCAATATTTATTATTCTGCATTATGCGGATATTTTCCGCTCAGGCATCCCATGCAGAGCTCATCCATCCCAAGAGCTTCCTTTAAATTATCAAGCGAAGGATAAATCAATTCATCAGCGCCGATTTCTTTTCTTATTTCATCGACTGTTTTGCCATGCGCAATCAATTCCTCTTTTGTGGATATATTTATGCCGTACTTGCAGGTAGATATAAGTTTCGGGCAGGCAGATACAAAAATTATTTTTTTTGCGCCTTTTGATTTCAACATTTTTACTATTTGCTTTGCTGTTGTACCCCGGACAATGCTGTCATCAATTAGAAATATTATTTTGCCGGCAACGCCCTGACTTGCATTTAATTTTAATTTAATATTCTTTGCCCTCATTTTGCCTGTCTCCATTATGAATGTCCTTGCTATATATCTGTTTTTTATAATATAATCGCGATATTTCATATCTGTCTCTTCGGCAAAGGCAATTGCTGCGCTTCTTCCGCTGTCAGGCACGGGAACAACAACGCTCTCAGGGTCAACATAGTTCATTGATTTGGCTATTTTTCCCATGATTTTCCCCATATTTTCCCTTGATCGATATACGCTTAAATTTTCAATGTCGCTATCTGGACGAGCAAGATAAACCCACTCAAACATGCAATGAGCTTTTTTTGTCTTTTCAACTATCATCTTTCTATTGCATTTCAAATCCCTATCAATGAATATTGCTTCCCCTGGCTTTACATTGCAGGTAAATTTATAGCCTCCTATATCCAGAGGGGCGCTTTCAGATGCAAACATAAATGATTTGTCCTGCGATGATTTTTGACCCATAACAAGCGGACGTATTCCATAAGGATCTCTGAATGCAAGCAATCCCTTATTCTGGATAAGGCATACAACAGAATATGCGCCTATGACTTTTTTCATCAAAAAAGTGACGCTTTCAAATACATCCTTTGATTTTAAATACTGGCATGCAAACAATTTTGCCATAACTTCAATATCGCAGTCTGTCTGGAGGCAGATTCCTTGATTATGGAGAAACTGCTTCAATTCATTGTAGTTGCGCGTGTCACCATTGCTTGCAATGGCAATAGAAGTTGGATAATTAATAATGTAGGGATGCGCATTTTCTATTTTGCTTGAACCTGCTGTAGAATATCTTGTGTGGCCTATCCCGAAATTTCCTGTCAAATGGTTCAAGTTCTTTTTTGTAAATTCAAATACAAGTCCCTTCTTTTTTTTTACATGTATTTTTTCATCAGGACCTGCGGTTGCAATGCCTGCTGCGTCCTGTCCTCTGTGCTGGAGGCAAATAAGCGCATTATACAATTCATAAGAAACATCCTGTTTCTTTTCACCTGATGCTATTCCAACAATACTGCACATTTTATTCTATCCTCTTATATATTTTCTCATGCTTTTATGCAATTCTATTATCTTGTTTTTTTCGTTTTTCCCCAAATTCCGCAGATATGAAAAAACATAATCTGGATTTCCTGATTGCCGGGTTGCCAAATCAATCAAACCATCTTTTCCTGATTTTTCAAATGTTTCAAACAGGGAAACAAGGTGCTTCCTGTCCAGTGAGCATAAGGCAAAATCAGCTGAATCAATCGCTTCTTTTTTTGCGTTGATGCAAAGGGAAAAACCTCCGACTGCACTGGCAAATTCGAGCATTTCTATATCAACAATACTGTCGCCTATAGCGACGATGTTTTTGCCCAGGATGTTGTTTTTCCTCATCAACTCATCTGCTTTCTGCTTTTTCTCAAAACCGCCAATGACAATCGTATCATTGACTATTTGTTCAATCGGCTTTGAGATGGATGAAAAAAAAGCATTCATGTAATCTTCAAGTTCACTGTCGCTTTTCTTATTCAAATAAACAGATTGCCTGATTATATTTTCAATCAACTCCTTGTCTTTTGGCGTTAAGATTCCATCAAGATTGATTTTTGTTGAATAAATATTTTCCTCCTTTACGCCTACTTTCTTTCCTATGGCATAAGAATGAATTTCATAACTCGTGGAAATTATGGACATAATTCCTTTTTGCTTTGCACTGATTATTGCCGCATCTATATTTTTGGCCAATACTGTTTTCTCAGATATCTGCCTCATCCTTGATTTATCGAGCTTTTTTTCAATAAAAAACGGAAGTATAAATCTCAATGTAGAGCCGATGCATGATTTTTTTTGATAATAAAGAATATCATCATACCTGTCCAGAATATCGAATACCCTAATTAATCCCAGTTCTTTTGCGATATCTTTGCAGTTGTCATTCAGGCTAATAGGCCCTTCCAGATCAAAACAAAACAATTTTTCATTGCTTTCCATTTTTAATCGCATCCATGTGGCTTATTCTTTTTTCAATCAATTCTTTTGTTGCAATATCTCTTCTGTACCTCACATTTCCAACAACTGATTTCATTGCTTCCTGAGTTTTTCGCTCTGCTGTGTAAATATTCTCATCGCTTGAAACAAACGCAAGAGCGCGGCTTGAAAGAGTCATCAATTTTCCGTCTCTTTTTTCTACATTGGCGTAATAGAGTTTTGCGTTTTCAAAAGGCATTATCCTAATTTCCTCGGACGGGGATTTATCAGGATAGTTTTTTGGAACAATATATTTGCATACTGTTGCTTTTTGCTCAAATTCAACATTTAGTTCATCAAGCTTTTCTTCTTTGATAGCTTCAAATATATCGCAGATGTCTGTCTTTAGAATAGACAAGACATTCATAGCTTCGGGGTCACCGAATCGCGTGTTGTATTCGAGCAATTTTATGCCGTTTTTTGTCACCATAAAACCACCGTACAAAATGCCCTTGAACAAAATACCGTACTCTTCTTTTATAGCATCAATAGTCTCTGTCATTATCTGCCGCGATTCCTGGATTTGCTCTTCTGTCAAAAAAGGCAGGGAATGGTTTACGAAACTATAACTGCCCATTCCTCCTGTATTCGGACCTGTATCTCCATCGAAAGCTCTCTTATGATCCTGCACAAGAGGCATAAATTTCAGTGTTTTCCCGTCGCTGAATGCCTGAAAACTGAACTCTTCCCCGTACAGTTTTTCCTCGATGATTAGAGCATCCTTAATTTGCAGTATTTCCTGGCAATAATCCAGCGCATCATCAATTGTCCGGAGATGCTCTCCCTGGACTTTCACTCCTTTCCCGCCGGTAAGCCCGTCAGGCTTGACCACAAACCCCAGATTCTCCTTTTTTAACTCTTCCAAAAACTTTTTTGCATCATTTAGCTCATCCATTGCATTTACTGAAGTGTATTTTATGTTTCCACTGATGCTGTATTTTTTAAACAGGTCCCTTGTGGTAATCTTGCTTCCCTCTATTGCTGCCTTTTTTTTTGGCGCAATTACAGTTATGCCAATCTTTTCCAGTTCATCAGCAAGCCCCATGCATATTGGCGCTTCAGGTCCGATTACGCAGTATTCAATGTCATTTTGCTCTGCAAATTCAACAATAGAATCAATATTTCCTGTATCCAGAACCACTGCCTTTTTGCAGAGTTCTTCAATCCCTGGATTAATTGTGCCGCTACAGCAAAACAAAACCGGTTCGCGCTTGCTTTCATGGATTTTTTCAGCTATTATATGCTCCCTTGCACCACTTCCAACAATAAGAATATTCATAAAAATATCATGCAGGAATCTTTATAAATTTTCGATAGATTTAATAAAGTTCCAATTTTTAATAAAGTATGGCAGGAAAATTTTTGAAAGTAAGATGCACCAAATGCAAAAATGAACAGACTATCTTCAGCAAAGCAACGGAAAAAGTAAAATGCCTTGTATGCGGAGCTGATTTTGCATTACCAACAGGCGGAAAAGCGGAATTGAAAAATCTGGAAATTATTTCTGAATTTGAGTAAGTGTTGGTTGCATTGTTTGATGGGATGGTAGCTCAGTTGGCAGAGCGCTGGACTGAAGATCCAGGTGTCGCGTGTTCAAGTCACGCCCATCCCATTAAAAGTGGTTGAACAAAGGAATTCGCCGTAATTTGTGCAAGAAAGCTAATTCCGCAGTGAGCCGCTTTTAACCTTGAAAAGCGCGGTATCGCTCGTAAGACCAGCGATATTCATGGTGTTTTTTTCGTTGTGTTTATTGCAAGGAAACGAGAAAAAGTCGTAAGCGCATATATAAAAATATTATAATTTAGCTCATAAAAGATTGTCTGAAGATGGAATTTTCCAGACAGATTCATATATGCCTTTTTATCAATATGGAAATATTGATTACGAATATACAAGGAAACAATTATCAAAATATTTTTTGATATCAAAAGTATATACTGCTACTATATCCAGTTCTCCAGGGAGATTATTTGCATTTACGCTTGCTTCTAAAAAATTTGATCCAGAAAAAGATTTAAAATATTTTGATTTTGATATTAAAACAAAATACTACAACAAAGACATACATTTTGCTTCTTTTAAATTACCGCAGTTCATGATTGAAAGAATAAACAAAGAAAATAAGGGGTTTTGAAAATTAAATTTTTTTAAATGTGCGCTTGAAGAGCGATAGGCGAGAATAATATTGCACTTCGTTGGCATGTTTTTAAAATTTCAATGCAAAATAATATTGAATTAATATGACAAAAAAACATCTCGTCACTTCAGCTCTGCCTTACATAAACAACATCCCTCATCTTGGCAATTTCATCCCTCTTTTGCGCTCAGACATCTATACCCGCATCCTGAAATTACAGGGCGAAAATGTCCTCTATATCTGCGCAACCGATGAATCAGGCACAAGAACAGAAATAGAAGCAGAGAAAAAGCAGATGACGGAAGAAAAATACTGCAAAATAATGCACAAAAAAATAAAGGATATCCTTATCTGGTTCAATATTGGAGTTGATTATTTTGGAAGGACAAGCTCAAAATCAAACCATGAACTGACAAAAGAGATATTTCTTGACCTGCACAAGCAGGGGTATATCTGCGAAAAAGAAATTACTCTGCTTTACTGTCCTAACTGCAAAAGATACCTGCCCGACTCCTATGTAGAAGGCATTTGTCCTTTCTGCAAGAAGCCGGGGGCAAAAGGAGACCAGTGCGACAATTGCTCAAAATTCATAAATCCTGAAGAGTTGATAGATCCAAAATGCAAGCTTTGCGGGCAGACACCGGTAATTAAAAAAGACAAACACTTGTTTTTAGACCTGCCAAAATTCTCAGGAAAACTCAAAAAATACATTGAAGGAAACAGGAATTTCAGGGGAATAGAGAAAAATCTTCCTCTTGCATGGATAAAGGATGGACTGGAGCCAAGATGCATCAGCAGGAACTTAAGCTGGGGCGTAAAAATACCTCTTGAAGGATATGAAAACAAGGTCTTTTATGTGTGGTTTGATGCTCCTATAGGCTATATTGCCGCAACAAAGGATTATTGCGATAAAAATAATCTTGATTACAAAGATTACTGGCAAAACAAAAATAGTGAAATTATCCATTTCATGGGAAAGGACAATGTCCCTTTCCATACAATCATCTGGCCTGCGGAGTTGATGAGCAGCAAAAAATGGAATCTTCCCTCCCGCATTTATTCAAATGAATTCTTAAATTACGAGAAAGGGAAATTTTCAAAATCAAACAATCGCGGCGTGTTCTGCGATGATGTGATGAAGCTCAGCTATAATAGCGACACATGGCGATTTTACTTGGCTTCAGTACTTCCTGAAGGAAAGGACAGCGATTTTGAATGGCAGGAATTTATGGAAAAAATAAATAATGAACTTATTGCAAATTATGCCAATTTCACCTACAGGATAACATCAATTGCAAAAAGATTCGGGCAGATTGAACCAATAGACAAAGGAAAATTAAGCAAAAAAGAAAAAGACATTTCAAATAAGATAAAAGAAAATATCAGCAATTATCTAAATGAAAATATCAAGGGCAATATAAAAGAATCCTTAAGAAATGCGCTCAATGTAAGCTCTCTTGGAAACCAGTACTTTCAGGAAAACAAGCCATGGGAATTGATTAAAGATGAAAGCAAAAAAGAAGAGGCAAATCATGTACTATGGTTCTCTTTTTTGATTTTGCTCAACGCAAGTGTTTTGCTCTATCCCTTCATGCCGGCAAAAACAAAGGAAATTATAGAGCAGATTGATTCTTCCTTTAATATGAGTAATTGCCTGAAAGAGAAAATTCCATTGGAACTAGAGAAAAATATTCTTTTAAGGGAAGCAAAACCCTTGTTTAAAAAAATTGAAGAAAAAGAGATTGAAGAGTTGAAGAAAAGGTTTTAGGATATCAATATATATCTCCTCTCCTGATAAGAGACAGCAGCATCAAAAATCCCAGAAACGCTGCAAATACAAATCCAAGAATCCCGAGCACAGGAAATCCAAATAACAGCAGTCCTTTATCAATTGTCATAATCAGGGCAGAAGCAACGATTATCGCAGAGATGATAAGGGCAAATGAAATCCGGTTGGTGACTCTTTCCATCTCATTTGCAACAACTTCAAGATTTTTGTGCTCTATATTTATACTCAATCCTTTTTTGCCGAAATTGTCAACAAAATTTCTCAGGGATTCGGGAAATTCGTCAAGAATGTACTCTGCATCAAAAAGAGCGTTTTTTAGCCTGTCCCTCAGCCTTTTCGGGCTGACTTTCTTTTTTATTATCTCTTTTATGAAAGGTTTGCACTCATCAATTGTATTGAAATTACTGTCAAGTTTTTCGCCGTTTGCCTCAACGAGAACCAGACCCCTTACAAAGAAATACAAGTCCCTGGGTATTTTTAATCTGTATTTGAAAAATATGCAAAACAAATCCTGTATGAATTGTCCCATTTTTATATTTTTGAGAGCTATGTTGTAGTAGTAATCTTTCAGGTCATATATGTCATTTTTCAGGGCGGCAATGTCTGCATCCACAGTGATTATGTGCATATTCATGAACTGCCTGACGAGATTTTCAATATCTCCGCTGATTATAAATATAAAGAGGTTAGAGATATCGTTCAGCACTGGCTGGCTGAACCTTCCTGTCATTCCGAAATCAAGAAGCGCCAGTTTATTGTTTGGAAGGATATAAAGATTGCTCGGATGAGGGTCTGCATTAAAAAAGCCATGCATGTAAACCTGCTCGAAAAAAGCCCTTGCCTGAAGCTTTGCTATTCTCTTCTTATTTATATGGAACTTGTATTTTCTTTGGTCATTGAATAAATCCTTCAACTTTTCTCCCTCGATAAAGTCCATTGTCAAAATATACTCTGTTGTGTGCGTCCATATGATTTCAGGGACAAAAATATCTTTGTCATTCAAAAAATTGTACCTGAAAATATCTGCATTTTTTCCCTCGACAATGTAATTTAGCTCCTTGTGGATGTATCTATCAAACTCCTCTACAAGCGTCTTCAGGTCGCCATACTTTGAAAAAGTGTGCTTTTGAACAATACTCGTCAAATAATATATTAATCTCAAATCACTTTCTATTTCCTCTTTTATTTTAGGGCGCTGAACTTTCACAATCACTTTCTTTTTGTTTTTCAGCACTGCACCATAGACCTGTCCGATTGAGGCAGACGCAATCGGGGTTTTATCAAATGATTTGAACAACTTGCTTATTGGTTTTTTCAACTCGCTTTCGATTTGCTTTTCTGCAATGGCAAAGCCAAAAGGAGCAACATCATCCTGGAGCTTTTCCAACTCTTTTGCTATTTTCTCGCCAACTAAATCCGCCCTTGTGCTCATCATCTGACCCAGCTTTACGAAAGAGACCCCCAGTTCCTCAAACATCTTCCTTATCTTCTCCGGGGTGGAAAGAGCGCTTAATTTTTCATCTCTTTTGAGATACGATATAAAGCCTATATTCTGGTTTTTGTCCAGAACATAAGAATATCCGTATTTTGCAAATATTCTTATTATCTGCCTGAATCTTTTGGCATCCTGTATTTTTTTCATCATGTAAATTAATTATATATTAAATTATTTAAAAGAACTTCTCTTTTCTGAACAAATTTTCGAATTTCATGAAATTAATCCTATTATTATTGCTTTTTCTCAGCAAGCTTAACGATTGCGCCGACAAGGTCTTTCATTGAATCTTTGTAATCATGCCTGTCCTTTTCTGATTTTTCAAGCATCTTTTCTGTATTGTCGCAGGTTCTGTTTATTGCATAAACTGCTTTTTCAATATTTTCCGCGATTTTGCCGTATTTTTCATCTACAATATCGAATCTGGCGATTGTATCATGATGAAAAGATTTCAGATTAACAGATAAATCTTCATGGATATTGTTTAATTTGCCTGACATTTTATCTAATTTTTCAGATAATACTTCTGTGTTGTTATCCTGCTTATCAAGCATCTGGTCTTGCATGTCCAGCAGTTTTTCATTTCCTTCCCGGATTTCCTTCGAAAGATTGCTGAATCCCTTTTTATTCTCTTTATTGCCTTCTTTTGTAACTACAATTAATTCCTTTAGATGTTCGGCAGCAGTATCCAATCGCTCATCTGTTTCTTTGGGTTTGATAATTTTTTTAAAATCAGTGTAACTTTTATCCATATCAACATATTCAACAGAAACACTATCAACTTTAATTAATGTATTTTTGATATTGATTTGTTTTATGAATTCCTTTATTTTTGCTTCATTTTCAGATTGCGCAGTCATTTTAACATTTCCGTCTTTAAGGTTTTCAACTTCTCCTTTAATCCTTAATTTGTTGGCAATTCCAATAACTTTTGCCCTATAGCCTACTTTTTGGATTTTGCCACAAACTATTACTTTTGCTGTTTTCTTATATTATTATATGCAGTATATTTAAAAACAAAAATCTTTATTCTTCCTTAGCCAGCTCCTTTTTGATTTTTTCTCCCAAATCGTCCTTAACTTGCGCCTCTGCGCTCAACTCGCCTATAAGCTCATCTTTAAGAGTTTGAGTTGCTTCCTTTTCTTCAATTGACTGATTTCCAAGCGCAGCATCCATTGTCATAGCAAGATTTTCAGCCATTGCCTGTGTTTTTTCAGATGCCTGCTGTATATGGGAAACCGCCTTGTTTATTCTCTTTGGATCTATCCCGAGCTTTGCCTGAATCTGAGCAAAGTCCTCTGTAACGCTGACTAAGTCCTTCATACCTCTCTGCATCTGGATTGCATCATCCATTGCATTGGCGGTATCTGTTAGACCTTCCACATATTTTAACTGCTTCTGAGCCATACCATATCTCTGGCTGACTCTCCTAAATCTCCGCTCATCTCCTTCCCGAAGCGCATGCTTTGCCTCTTCCCTGTTTTTGTCTACAATGCCCTTCAGCTTGCTTTCTCTCTTCTGGATTTTAGCAGTTATTATGCGTAAATTGATTTCCATCTCTTCAGGAGTTATTTTTTTTTTGAATAAACTAAACATATTATTACACCTTATGATTAATTAAAAGGAAAAATATATAAGTTTGCGGTTTTGGGAGGAGGAGCAAACAGGTAATATTTAACAGGCAAGTTGATTATCCTTGCTCATCCTGCATTCTTTTGATGCTCTTGCTTCTGTTCCTGCCTCTATCAATTCAATCTTAAATTCCCATCCTGAACCACCGACCCAATCAATAGTGCCTGCTGCATCGTCTACAGCCTCGCAACTCTTTCCGGGAGCAAGAGCATTGCCTATACATGGATTTGCTACTGTAGCATCATCAAATATAGTACTCAACGTTCCATGCGGAACACCATTATAAAATACCTGCATATTATCTATTTCACTACTGGTAAAAGTATATTGCCCATTGTTTCTTATAAAAATATGCATTGGTGCAGCAGCAGCAGTTGACCAGGCACTATCTATTACTAAACTTGCACTCGCCTTCTTGGTCATCGCTTCCTGCTGCTTGGTAATATCATCCTGCATACTTTTCTGCATCTTGGTTATCCATGTAAAAGAAACACCAGCAACTGCAACAGTAATCATCAATAATATTACTACTGCAATAATCCCTTCTACTCCCTTTCTTCCAGACATAGACTTCCTCATTATTTATAATTAAAAATAAATAAATAAATAAAGTTTAACATGCAAGTTGCGAATCAGAACTCATCCTGCATGATTTTGATGCTCTTGCTTCTGTTTCTGCCTCTATCAATTCAATTCTGAATTCCCATCCTGAACCACCTGTCCAATCAACATTACCTATTGCATCGTCTACAGCCTCGCAACTCTCTCCCGGAGCAAGAGCATTGCCTATGCACGGATTACTTACTGTAGCATCATCAAATACGGTGCTCAACGCTCCTATTGGAACGCCATCAAGGAATACCTGCATATTATCTATTTCACTACTGGTAAAAGTATATTGCCCATTGTTCCTTATAAGAATGTGTGTTTGTGCTGCAGCAGCAGTTGACCAGGCACTATCTATTACTAAACTTGCACTCGCCTTCTTGGTCATCGCTTCCTGCTGCTCAGTAATGTCATCCTGCATGCCTTTCTGCATTTTGGTTATCCACATAAAGGCAACCCCGCCGACTGCCACCGTCATCATCAATAATAATACCACCGCTATAACCGGTGTCACTGCTTTTCTATTTACTTCCATTTTAATCACATTATTTTATTTTATTTTATACCTATTATATGAACGAAACATATATATAGTTTTCGGCTCATAGGAAAATAATAACAGCTCAAGAGATAATATTTCAATGTCTAATAAATTATATAAATGTTAAGTTTCAAATATTAATAGTATATGGAAAATAAAAAAACCAATGAATCTTCTAATGATCCTGAGGTTAATGCCCGAATAAGTTCTCTTGAAGATATTAATCTCCTTGTAAAACTGGATATTATTCACCTCCAGGACAGTCAAGAATCAATGGAAAACCGGATTGCCGAACTTGAAGAGCATCTGAAGCTTCTTGAGGAAATGACGCTCTGCGCGACAGAAGGATTAAAGCAAAAAATAGACAAAAAGAGAAATGCTGCGCAAATTTCTGCAAAAAACATAAATCAAATCGTTGATGAAGCGCCTGAAGGCAGTCAGGAGGAAATATCTTTTCTTAGAAAGCAGATAGATGAAACAAACAGGCAAATTGAATCTTTGAAACAGGCAACCTCCCTGCACGATGGTGAAGGTAGAGGAGAAAGCGAGGAAAAATTAGAAAACAGGCTGAAAATATGTGAAAAAATGATATCCTACCTAAATAAAGGGATAATCAAAATAAACGATTTTAATATGCAGATGAAAGACCTAATGGATATAAAGGAAGAAAACAAGTCAATGGAAAAACAGATTTTAAATATGGATGATAAATTCAACAACCTGAAAACATTTATCATCGACAATGTAAAAAACAAGAACCCTGAATGGAATGAAGATGGAAACATTCCGGCAGTGAATGCAGAATTAGGCAGGAAAATCAGTTCACTTGAAAAAACAGTTGAAAACTTAACAAAATCCATAGCAGATCTGAAAAAAGAAAATACAAAGATAAAAACGCCTGAACCGGAAATAGATTCTATTGAGCCCGAATTAATCAATGAAGCTGAAATCAAGCAGGAACCTGATGAAGAAGAACTGGAACAGATTGAGGAAGAAATACTAAATGCACCGCCTGTTATGGAAAAAAAACCGCCGGAAGAAATAAAAAGCAGGAAAAAATCAAAAAAAGACCTGCTTTCTGAATTCAGGAAAAAGGCAAAGGAATTAATGAACTCATCTCCTGTTGTGGAAGAAGAACCGGTTGAAAGTGAAGAAAAAAGTGAAGAAATCGGTGAGGAACCTGAAATTACAAAAGATGACGCACTTCTTGATGAAATAGAAGATGTTGAAAAGGAATTTGAGAGAAAAAGAGATTATACGAACGATGAAGAAGAGAACACAAACAAAGAATCGCAGGAAGAGTCCCTGGATTCAGATGACAATGAACTTCTTGATAAAACAGGAAAATAATTTTGCAAATTATTATAGCAAAACTCTTTTTGTCGTAACTAAAGTTCCTGACGCAAAATGCACTTTATTCGAAAAAGAAGTCAAAAAATAGGCATTACAAAGAGCATACAAATATTCCTGCAAGCATTATTACCACTGCGAGCTTTTCTAAGCGCTGGCATTCTGATGCATATTTTATCGGATTAAAAAGCAGTCTTATGATGCAATAAAACAAAATTGTGTCTGCAAAAAATATTGCCAAAATATATATTTTCCCGGCAAAATAATATATTGAAATCAGGCTCACAATGATGGCTGATGCAAGCGTCAGGGCGCTCAATGCCCCTGCGTGCTTGGCGCTAAATTGCGTCGCTGTTGTTTTTTTTATTCCTGTATCCCCTTCAATGTCTTCAATATCCTTTGTAATTTCCCTTCCGAGCATAAGAAAAAAGGCAAGCATAAAAAAAAGAGCAATCAACTCAAATTCCGCCATCAAAATGGTTCCGGAGAACAAAAAAACACTTCCGCACAAATAAGCAACAATAAAATTTCCAAGCATTGTCTTTTGCTTTATTTTCGAATACTTAATCAAAACCGCAGTATTAAACAAAGCAATCAAAAAAGCATAAAAATTTACAAAAAAAGCAAAAAGCAAGCCAAGTGAAAAAAGAGCAATAGCAAAATGAAGCGCCTGCTTTCTTGTTATTATTTTTGAAGGAATGGGACGGGACGGCTTGTTGATTTTGTCGATTTCGATATCATAATAATCGTTTATCGCATTGCCTCCACCAGTAACTAAGGATACTGCAAAAGCCGCAAAAATAGATTCAAAAAGAATCGGCAAAAAAGCCACAGCAGTTATTTTTGCCAGCACAAAAATGATTGCAAAAACGCTGAAGAAAGAAATAAAACAATTTATTGGTCTTAAAAGCGACAGAAAACCATTAATCTTTTTTGATATCATTTTCTTTTTTAATAGAACTGCCTGAAATATATTCTTGTTTTATTTTGTTCCGAAGGCATTTTGCGCACATATATCCGCCATAAGCGCGCGAAACAGTTTTTTTTGCCATGGAAATCTTTCTCATTTTAGCTGCCCTTTCAGAAGCAACGCCGGGAAGCTTGGTTTTGCAAACAGCGCAAAGAGCAGGACCGACTTTTCTTTTCACAAAATGCATTGTGCGTCTTCCTGAAGGCAACCTGACCTTGATTTTCTTGTATGTTCCTGAACGAAATCTTGTTTCCATATTATTATATCATCCCCATATTTGAAGCAATGTCAAAAGCGCTGTAATTCGACTTAAGCTTTACAATTGCTTTTTTTTGCCCCTTTGCTGATACATTTGTGTTTACTTTTTCAACTTTTACATCAAACATAAGTTCCACTGCTCTTTTTATGTCCGGTTTATTGGCAGTTCTTTTAACTATGAATGGCAGAGTGTTTGTCAATTCAATATTCTTTGTCATTTTTTCTGTCATATAAGGGCATTTTATTATTTCCAGACTTTCTATTTTGTCCTTTATATCTGCTTTTCCCATAGGTGGTATTTTGGATTAAGCTTATAAATGTTTGTTTTGGAGAGGTTGCAAATGCATTATCTCTCAATTCAATTACATTACTTAAGTTTTGCGTTTTTTAAAAATACATATTTCATTTCTTTTATCCTACAATTATGCAAAAAAAATGGAATATCGAAGTTATGCATAAAAAGTTAAAGTCCAATTTAGGCATTAAAGAACTATCAGATGAAAAAGAATATGGGTTCATTAGATACTGGGCTTTTGTCTTTCTCGTCTGTTCTATATTGTGCCTTATGAAACTTGAATATTTTGTATTCGGAGTGAAAAGGACGATTAGGGAAATTATGGACTTTATGAAAAAAAGGTTTCAAATTGAGAAGTATCTCAATTTGATTGAAAGTGTTGTAAGTAAGGATGTTTTTTTGTTAATTATAGATGGGTTTAAAAACGCAAAAGTTTAGTAAACTTTATTAATATTCAATGCATAAACAATATATGCATGCAGAAATCAGCAGGATAGTAAGGTCAAAGAGAAAGACTTTCGGGCTGGAGATAACCCCGGAGGCAGACCTTATTGTCCGGGTTCCGATGCGCGCTTCTGACAAGGATATTCAAAAAACAGTTGACAAAAAAATAAAATGGATATTGGCAAAGCAGAAGCTTGTAAGGGAGAGATGCGACAAGAAACAGCCCAGGGCATTTGCAGAAGGAGAATATTTTTTTTATCTCGGGAATCAATGCAAGCTGTATATAATGGACAATGCTTCAACTCCGCTTTATTTTGACAGCGGCAGTTTTATATTGTCTGCCCGGCATGCGCATAAGGCAAGGGATGTTTTTACAAAATGGTACAGGAAGCAGGCATACGATAAATTTTGCCAGAGGGCATCTTTTTTTTCAGCAGTTTCCGGACTCAGGTACAGGAAAATAAGCATCTCAAATGCCAAAAGGAGATGGGGCTCATGCAGCGGCAAAGATAATTTGAACTTTAACTGGCGGCTTATAATGGCGCCTTTGGATATAATAGATTATGTGGTAGTTCATGAATTATGCCATATTGAAGAAAAAAACCATTCGAAAAGATTTTGGGATAAAGTAAGGAATATGATGCCTGATTATAAAGAGCGCAGGGCGTGGCTAAAAGAAAAAGGGCATTCTCTATGTTTGCAGGATTAATTTTCTATGCATTTATATGAGACTCACTGTTAAAAGTTGAGTATAATTAATAAGAATAATGGTGGTTAAAGTGGACTCGATTTATATGAAACATAACTCTTAATCTATTAAAACAAGGATTGAAACATCTTCCATTAAACAGAATATTCTCTTTTATTCTTTGAGGCTTTCCCTGATTTTTTCTCTTATGCATTCAGATCTCGAAGAATAATAGTCTTCTTTTATTAATTCATCAATTTTTTCAAGAAGTTTCATCGGAAGCCTTATCTGGATTACTTTCATAATATCATAGAATTATAACGTAATTTTTTAAAACAATTTTTTGCTTATTTTTGGCATAAAGAATTTTGGTACAACTTCTCTAAAATGAACCAAAATTATTTTCCTGAAATCTCTTTTTAAGCATTTCTATATATATTTATATATGTATTAAAATATAGCTTAGATGGGCTATTTTTGGGTTCTATGACCCAGTGTATTTTTTTATAATTATTATGAAAAATTAACAAAAACAATTACGAAACCATTACGGAACAATTACAATAATACAAACCTATTTATAATTAATCTTCCCTTTTTCTGTTAATATGGAGGGGGAAAAATTTTTTACAAGAAAAATGACGAATCTTTCTGCTGTATTTTTGACAGCAATATTGGTTTTGGCTTCTGTTGGTTTTGCAACGCATACGAGTACGGCGGATTTAGAACCGGAGTGGTCTGCTGCGGGACAGAGTATGGATTATACCGTTACATTTTACAATAATGCTAGTAGCACTCATGCAATTGGAGAAGTTAGAATTTACAGAAATGATAATTACACAAATTTCACCTGTAATCAAAAATTAGGATGGATTTTATCTGAACCGGCTCCAGGAATATGTAATTATTATGGGTACCCTCAAGGTGTGAATACCATACCTGTCGGCGGGTCAGAATATTTCACTTTTTCTGCAACAACACCACAAAACGGATGTAACTGGACTTGGCAGTTTGAAACAAGAGACATAACATTTCCAAACCAGGGTTCAATTCAATATCTTAATGATACTACAAGCGTTGACGACTTAGCACCAAACATAACAAAAGAAATAATTGGGCCGCAATCAGGTCCCTGCCCGCCCGGAGATGGTGAGGTATGCTGGGTAAGGCAAAACACCCAAATAAATATTACTGTTGAGGAACTGGGTGTGTGCGGAATAAGCGGACTTGACTTCTGTGAAATTACTTATACTGTTGACGGAGAATCTCCGGTACAAAAAATATATCAGGACTTAAATGGAGAAACTTTCTGGAATTATATAATGACTTTTGATGAAGACTCACTTCATGTTTTAAATGTTACCTGCTATGATATCGCAGGCAATAATGTCACAGACATAGAAAAATTCAGGGTTGATGACACCCCCCCGAAAACAACCAAGACTTATGGCGACCCTCATTTCCCTTACACTATTATTGAAGACCAATACCCTCACTGGATTACTACACATACTCCTGTAACACTTGTTGCAAATGATCCTGACCCAACAGGTCATGGATGCAATATAAGCAATATGACTACATATTACAGGAATGTGTATAAAGGACCTCATGGGCTTCAGGGATTTTGTGAAGATTATAATGTATGTATGACTTGGCAGCCAAGTGCATGGGATGACTGTGGCTGGACTGAATATACAAGACCATTTTTCAAAAATGAAGAATCATGCCATATAATAGAATACTACAGTGTAGATGAACTTGGAAACAAAGAGTCGGTAAAACACCAGTGCGTCTTTGTTGAAGATACGCCTCCTGTTGGAACAAAAGAGGTTGGATTGCCAAATATACCTTGTAGTAAAGATGAATCAGTTACTGGTGAGGATTCAATTTTAATTCTTGAAAACAAAAATTCAACTTGGCAACCAATTACTGGAGATGGAATACAAGCAACATTAGAATATAATGATATGGGTCCAGAATTTGAATATGAACTTACAGCAACCGGGCTTCAAACAAATACACAATATTCTTTGATATATTATGCAGATGAACCTGATAGATTTAATAATTGGGGAGGAGATAATCCTGGTGCATTGATAGTTGAAGCAACTTCAGATAGTAATGGAAATTTAGTTGTTAGTGGAAGTGCAGCTATAGGTATGAATTTACCAAGTTATCCTGATGCAAATATGGATATTAACGAACATAACTATTGTGGCGCTCCAGATTTTTATTCACATTGTACAGGAGCAAAAATATGGTTGGTTCCATCAAGTGATTATAGTGAACCTAAATTAACAGCATGGAATCCAGATAATTACTTATTTGAAACAGATT
>Ga0164318_10001999_pt1 | contig 18655 bp, 15 predicted proteins | sample GuaBasSedimGuay9_FD_113734 | JGI IMG/M metagenome (GOLD analysis project Ga0164318, IMG submission 113734) | Subseafloor sediment microbial communities from Guaymas Basin, Gulf of California, Mexico - Guay9, Core 4571-4, 0-3 cm | ecosystem: Environmental > Aquatic > Marine > Hydrothermal vents... | reverse complement strand
GTCGAGAGGCGGTGGGCGATGACGATGGTGGTGCGGTGGCGGACCAAGCGGTCGATGGCCTCCTGCACGAGCTGCTCCGACTCGGTATCCAGGGCGCTGGTGGCCTCGTCCAGCAGCAGGATGGGCGGGTTCTTGAGAATGGCCCGGGCGATGGAGATTCGCTGGCGCTGGCCCCCACTGAGCTTCAGGCCCCGGTCGCCGATGACCGTGTGGTACCCCCGGGGCATGCGCACGATGAACTCGTGGGCGTTGGCCGCCCTCGCCGCCGCTTCCACGGCCTCCTGGTCCATGTCCTTCAGCCCGTAGGCGATGTTGTTGAACACCGTGTCGTGGAACAGGATCACTTCCTGGGTGACGATGCCCATGTTGCGGCGCAGGGCGCCCAGGTTCAGCTCCCTGACGTCGTGCCCGTCGATGAGCACCCGGCCGCGGTCCGGATGATGGAACCCGGGGATCATGTCGATGAGCGTACTCTTGCCCGAGCCGCTGCTACCGACCAGGGCCACGATCTCCCCCGGGGCGACCTGCAGGGACACGTCCTGCAGCACCGGCTCCCCGGGCAGATAGCTGAAATGGACGTGCTCCAGTTCCACCCTGCCCTCGACCCTGTCCAGCTTGATCCCGGCGTCCTCGTCGACCACCTCGGGCTCGGCGTCCAGGATGGCGAAGATGCGGTCGGCCGCGGCCATCCCGGCCTGGATCTCGTTGTTCACCTGGCCCAGGCTCTTGATGGGGCGCACCATGGAGAACACCACGATCAGGAACACCACGAACAGGTCGGGCGCCATGATGCCGCCGGTGAACACCCGGCTGCCCCCGTACCACAGCAGGCACAGACCCACCAGGATGGAGAGCTGCTCGGTCAGCGGCGAACTGAGCTTCATCACCCAGTTGAACTTGAAGATCTGCCGGAACAGCTCCTGGCTCTGGGCCAGGAACTTGCGGTTCTCGAAGTCCTCCATGGCAAAAGCCTTGATGACGCGGATGCCGTAGACCGTCTCCTGCAGGGTGCTGGTCAGGTCGGCCATCTGCTCCTGTTGCCGGCGGCTGAGCTTGCGCAGCCGCTTGCCGATGCGGATGATCACGCCCAGGCTCAGCGGCAGCAGCACGGCCGCCAGCAGGGTCAGCTTCCAGCTGAGGATCAAGGCCACCGCCAGGTACATCAAAAGCTGGATGGGATCCTTGATCAGCTTGGTGAAGCTCAACGACACGCACTGCTGGGCCACCAGCACGTCGTTGGTCGCCCGGCTGATGAGCTCGCCCGCCTTGTTGCGGTGGTAGAACCCCAGGGGCAGGGCGGTGAACTTGATGAACAGGAGGTTGCGCAGGTCGCGGATCACGGCCTGGCCCACGTAGGTCATGAGGATCTCCTGCAGGTAGCCGGCGATGTTCTTGCCCAGAAAGAGGAAGAAGATGGCCAGACAGACCCGCAGCAACCGCTCCTCGTCGCTGCCCTGCAGAAGGGTTTCCTGAACCCAGGTCGAGAACTCCAGCTTGATGTTCTCCACCCAGGAAAGCTTCTGCTGGATGTCCTGCAGGCGCACGTGGGCGGCGTCCGTGCTGTCGACGGTCGCTGTCGCCGTCGTCAGGGGGATGCTCCCGGGCTCGCCCTGGGCGGAGACAGCCGCCTGCTCATCCAGGAACAGGGCCTTGAGAAAGGGCGAGACCATGGTGATGCTCAGCACGCTGAGCACCGAGAAGATCACCATGAAGACCACCGACAGCACGACCTGCCCCGTGTAGGGTCTGATCATGCGCAGCATGCGGCCGTAGGTATTCATGGGGTCAGACGCCTCCGCCCAGGGCCGTGGCGATGGTCTCGATCATGGTGGCGAATTCCGGCTGCTCGTAGCCCTGGGACTGGAACAGGATCGTGCCGTCGGAGCCGATGACGTAGCTGCGGGGAATGTAGGCCGAGGCGTACTTGCCGTAGGATGAGCGGTCAGGATCGATGGCCACCGGGAAGGTGAACCCCTTGTCCTGGATCCAGGGCTCCACCACCTCGGGTTTCTCGGCCCTGGAAACGGCCACCATGGCGAAGTCGGCGTCCTTGAACCGGTCCCACACCAGACTCTGCAGCAGGGGCATCTCCTCCACGCAGGGCGGGCACCAGGTGGCCCACCAGTTGATCAGCACGACCTTGCCGCGCTGCGCGGACAGGGTGAAGTCGATCCCGTCCAGCCGGGTGACCGTGAAATCGGGGGCGACGTCGCCGACTTGCGTCAGGGTCGAAGCGGCTACCTCGGCCTCCGGATCCTTGTGGCCGGACTTGGTCTTGGCGCAGGAGACCGCGAGCAGGAGGCCGCAGGCGGCGGCCAAAATGAGGGTGGTTCGGAACGAACGGATCATCTGTATCTCCAGGCAGCGGGTCGTTCAGGACAGCAGACCGCAATATAGTCAATTCCGCGCCCGGTGAAAAACCCGCAGGCTCTTGTCGCCGATCCGGTTGAATTCGATCAGGACGTCGAACAGGGCGCTCGGGGTGTCGGGGATGGGGTCGGTGGGCAACGAGGTATCCCAGGCCGTCAGCTGCTCCAGGGCCTGGAAAAGGATGCTGGATATCGGGCTGGTCAGAAAGCCGTACGGATCATGGCCGGGGACCCCGGAGAACATGTGGCCCGCGATGCGGGCCTCCTCGTCGTAGTCCAGGGTCTCGCCCAGCTCCGGGAAATCCAGGGTGGTGGATCCCTTGAGGATCATCCGGTAATCCGGGGCCAGCATTTCGGTATAGCCGGTGCTGTCCATGGCCTCGTAGACGGCCTTGAAGTTGGCCATGAGCTGCTCGGGAGTGTCGGGGAAGGGCCATCTCGCAACAAATCCGGCCACGAAGATCACCGGGTGCTGGACACTCAGGAATTCGGTGGCTGCGGGCGGGGAAATCCATCCGGCCCGGGGTTCCCAGGAAATCGTGTAGTCCCCCTCCTCCAGTTGCGTGAGGGTGGAGTCACCGTGGCCTTCAGCCAGAAACCCATCCGGGCCGCTCAGCTGCCAGCCGATCTCCAGGTCGTCCGGCGAGCAATCCATCACGATGGTGCCGATCCCCGGCCCCGGGGCCTCGATGTCGTTGTTACACCCTGAAAGCAGGACCGCAGCCGACAGCAGCAGGACGACCCTGCGGAGTGGGAACTTGTGCATGGCAAATCTCCAGGTATATGAGGTCCGTGGAACCAGGTCCGACGGGGTCGATGATATGGCATCCCTGCCCGGAGGGGAAGGAATTCGGCGCGTTGTACATGCGGAAACGGCCGCCGGGTCACCCCGGCGGCCGCTGGTTGAAGGTACGAACGCTGAAGATCCTACTTCAGCATGATCATCTTGCCGGTCCGGCTGAAGCCCGGCGTCACCAACCTGTAGAAGTATACGCCGCTGGGGCTGTCGGCAGCCTCCCAGTTCACCGTGTGCGACCCTGCTCCCAGGTTGCCACGCACCAGGGTAGAAACGACCTGGCCACGCACGTTGTATACGGTCAGGGTCACTGGCATGGCCGCAGGTAGGCTGAACTTGATGGTGGTCATGGGGTTGAAGGGGTTGGGATAGTTCCCCTCCAGGGTCACGACCGAGGGCACCGAGTTTTCGCCGCCCTGGACATCGAACTCTTCGCCGCTGCCGCCGGCAGTCAGGCCACGGAATTCGATCTCGTCGATGTACACGTCATCCTTGTTGCCGCTAGCGTCGCACATGAAGCGCAACTTGGCGTTGGTCGGGTAGGTGTAGGTACCCGCCGGGATGGAAACCACCTCATGGTAGAAGTTCTTGTTCTCGAAATCGACGCCCTTGTCGAAGACGGCAACGGTACGCCAAGCGGACCCGTCATAGTACTGCACCCAGAAATCCTCGCCGGTGCGGTCCATGCTCTCGGGCCGATACCAGAACTCCACTTCCAGGTCAACGTAGGCGGAAACATCGTGACCATTGGTATGGTAGAACGACGAGGCGACGCCGCTGTTGTCCTGGATGTCCCCGGCGTTACTGCCCTGGTGGGCGTAGGTGCCGCTTGTGTACAGTAAGCAGTCGCCGCCGCCATCGGTGTAGCTGCCCCAGCCGCCTTCGAAGTCATCGTAGGTGATGGTCTGCCAGGTGCCGCTGCCGCCGTCGGTGACGGTGATGTAATCTGTCTTGGTCATGGTGTCGTTGCCGCCGGCGTTGGTCACGGTCAAGGCCACGGTGTACGTCCCGGCCGCACCGTAGGTGTGGCTGGGATTCTGGGCCGTTGAGGTGCCGCCGTCACCGAAGGTCCAACTCCAGCTCGTGGGCGAACCGGTGGACTCGTCGGTGAACGCCACGGCCAGGGGCGCCGTACCGCTGATCGGACTGCCGCTGAAAGCCGCCACGGGCGGATTCGGCGTGCTGCCATCGCCATATCCACGGAACTCGATCTCGTCGATGTACACATCATCGACGTTGCCGCTGGCATCGCACATGAAACGCAGCTTGGCGTCGGTGGGATAGGCATAGGTGCCTGCGGGAATCGAAACAACCTCGTGATAGAAGTTGTTGTTCTCGAAATCGACACCCTTGTCGAACACGGCTACCGTCTGCCAGGTGGATCCGTCGTAGTACTGCACCCAGAAATCCTCGCCGGTGCGGTCCATGCTGACGGGTTCATACCAGAACTCGACTTCCAGGTCCGAGTAGCCGCTCACGTCGTAACCGTTGGTGTGGTAGAAGGACGAGGCGACACCACTGTTGTCCTGGATGTCTGCGGCGTTACTGCCCTGGTGGGCATAGGTCCCGCTTGTGTACAGGGAGCAGTCGCCGCCGCCGTCGGTGTAGTTGCCCCAGCCACCTTCGAAATCGTCGTAGGTGATGGTCACCCAGGATCCGGAGCCGGGCTCGGTCACGGTGATGTAACCGGTCTTGGTCAGGCTGTCCGAACCGTTGTCGTTGCTGACGGACAGGCTCACGTCGTAGGTACCGGCGGTGTTGTAGGTATGGGTCGGATTCTGGGCCGTGGAGGTGCCACCATCGCCAAAGGTCCAGCTCCAGCTCGTGGGTGAACCCGTGGATTCGTCGGTGAAGACCACATCCAGGGGATAGGTGCCGCTGGTGGGTGAACCGCTGAAGGCTGCCACGGGCGGCGGCGGCGAGGTCACCGTGATGTAATCGGTCTTGGTGGCCGTGTCCGAACCGGCCGTGTTGCTCACGGTCAGCGCCACGGTGTAGGTACCGGCGGCGTTGTAGGTGTGGGTCGGATTCTGCGCCGTGGAGCTCCCGCCGTCGCCGAAGTCCCAGCTCCAGCTCGTCGGAGCGCCGCTGGAGGCGTCGGTGAAGGCCACGTTCAGGGGGTAATCCCCGCTGGTCGGCGTGCCGGTGAAGTCTGCCGTCGGAGCCACAGGGGTGCTGCCGCCGCCGATGGCCGCATCCACGTTGACCATGCCGTAACCGCTGTACCGGTCCCAACCGCTTCCCGATTCCACGTTGACGATGTCGGTCGCCGTGCTGGTCAGGGCGTCGCGCACCTGGGCGGGAGTAAACGTTGGGTTGGCGGCGATGACCAGGGCCGCGCAACCGGCCGCGTAGGGTGTGGCTGCCGATGTGCCGTTGAAATACATGTCGTAGTCGCCGGATTCATACCCGCCGTTGCCACTGATGTCCGTGGTAGGAATGATGGTCGGAGCGAGTATGTCCACCGCTCCGGCCGCATCCGGAGTGGTCGAACCGTAGTTCGACCCCCACCAGCGCTCACCGTCGCAGGTGTAGCCGTTGGGATCGGTGTTCACCCCGGGGTTACACTCGGTGGTTTTGCTGGAGCTGCGCTTGCGGTCGCCGCATGGCGAGGCCGCGCCGACACCAATGACGTACTGGTTGATGGCGGGGTAGCTGATGGTCGAGGCATTCTCGTTGCCGGTGGCGGCAAACAGGGTCACACCCTTGTTGTAGGCGTACTGCAAGGCCGCGTCGGTGGCCGCGTCACTGCTGATGGCGGCGCCGAAGCTCATGCTGATGACATCGGCTCCGTTGTCCGCCGCCCAGTAGAGCGCATCCTGGATGTAGGAGAAGTACATGCTGCCGCCGCTGTCGGCGACCTTGCAGGGCAGGATGGCGGCGGCACCGGCGATGCCCGAGACGCCCAGGTTGTTGTTGGCCACCGCCGCGGCCACGCCTGAACAGCAGGTCCCGTGGCCAGGACTGGCGCTGTTGTCATCGGGATTGGAATCGTTGTCGCCGAAATCGTAACCGGCGAGCAGGTTGAGATCAGGATGGGAAGTGTCGGCGCCGCTGTCGAGAATGGCGATGACAGCGCCGCTGCCGTAGCCCTGGCTCTTGCCCCAGGCCTCCTCGGCGTGGGAGTCGAAACCGGGCGTGCCAACCGCAGGTCCGGTGTGGGTGTAGGTCGCCCAGTCGTAGGAAAGCATCTGACCGGTGTTGTTGTGGCCCCACTGGTCCGGATACATGGGGTCGTTGGGCGAAGTGGCGGGATAGGCCCGCCAGTCGAGGCTCACGGCTTCGACGTTCTTGTCGGCGCGGAAGGCCGCCGCCAACGTCGGCAGATCGCCTGCGTTATTGAAGCGGAACATGAACCAGCGGTCCTTGCCGAAGGCCGCCGCCTTCACCGCATCCTTGCTTGACCGGTAGGGACGCTCGATGCTGACCACTCCGGCCTGGGCGGCCAGGTCGTCGATGTCGGCCAGGCCCAGGGCACCGCCCGCGGGCCGGGCGCCTTTTTCCTGGTCCACATGGATGTTGCTCATGGCTTTGGTCGTGAACTGGACAAGGAGACGATCGGGAGCGTAGGGGAGGGATGTCGAACTCTGGGTGGTGAAGCCTGCCTGCACGGGGACGAAGGCACGGGGGGCGGATTCCGGAGCGGCCCAGGCGAATGCTGCGATCAACAACATAGCCAGGATGCCGGCCGAAAGCGCCAGCTGGCGAGATCGGTTCATGTCTGCTCCTGTCTTGGGAAAAAGAAATTGGCTTTACCCGACCCGGCGGCCTCCTTTCATTGAAGAATCCCCTCCACAGGGAACCCAAGGTTGCCGGGTCGGCCTTGATGCAAATTTTATCACATATAAATCCCAAAAATATATTGATAAAGAATTAACGTATCAAAAAATTCCTGTTTTTAGCCTCTAGAAACCGGGATTCCCGGTGCACGGCCCGAATACCGCACGCCGGGAATCCCGGAAGTTGATGGTTCGGCCGCTATTACCGCGGCACAGCGATGAAGATGCTGCGCCCGACCTGGGGTTTGTACACCCTCATGAAGACCGGGCGATCTGTATGGCGGCCCAGAGCCCGTTTGAACTCTCGCAGTGTCGTGACCGATTCCCGGTTGACCTCCTGGATCACGTCGCCCTCCTGCAGGCCCTCCCGGGCGGCATTGCTGGTGGGATCCACATCCATCACATAGAGGCCGTCGATGTCGTCGGGCAGGTTGGTCATGGCCCGCAGGCGCGGGGTCAGGGCCTGCACCGAAACCCCTGCGAGGGTATCATCGCTCTCGGCGCCCGAATCCTTGCCGCCGGACCGGGCCAGTTCCTGATCGGGGAACTCGTCCAGCTTCACCTTGACGGTCTTGTGCTTGCCGTCGCGCAGGATCTCCAGCTTCGCCCGGTGCCCCACCTCGGACAGGCTGATGATGTTGCGCAGCATGCTGGGGTTCTTGATGGGCTTGCCGTCCACCGACAGGATGATGTCGCCTTCCTTCAGTCCCGCCTCCTGCGCCGGCGTGTCCTCGTTGACCTGGGCGATGAGCACGCCTTCAGGCTTGTCCAGCCCGTAGACCTGGGCCATGGCCTGGGTCACCTCCTGGGGCAGAACGCCCAGGTAGGCCCGCTGGACCTTGCCATCGGTCTTCAGGGATTCGACGACCCTCATGGCCATCTTGGTGGGAATGGCGAAGCCGATGCCCTGGCTGCCGCCGCTGCGACTGAGGATCGCCGCATTCATGCCCACCAGCTCGCCGGCCATGTTCACCAGGGCACCGCCGCTGTTGCCCGGATTGATGGAGGCGTCGGTCTGGATCAGGTCCGAGTAGTCCATCAGGCCGATGTTCCGGCCCAGGGCGCTGACGATGCCCATGGTCACGGTCTGGCCCACGCCGAAGGGGTTGCCGATGGCCATGACCTGGTCTCCCACCCGGAGGGCGTCGCTGTCCCCGATGGTGATGGCCGGCAGATCCTCGGCGTCGATCTTGATCAGGGCCACGTCCGTGGGCGGATCGGTGCCGATCACCTCGGCCTCGTACTCCTTCTCGCCGTGGAAGTTGACTACGATCTTGTCCGCGTTCTCGACCACGTGGTTGTTGGTCAGGATGTAGCCGTCTGTCGAGATCACAACTCCCGACCCCAGGGAGTGCTGCACCTGCTTGCCGCCCCGCCCGTGGATGTTGTCGTTGGGCATGTTGAAGAAGCGGCGGAAGATGGGGTCGTCGAAGAACGGGTTCATGGCGCTGTTCTCGATGACCTTGTCGGTGGAGATGTTGACCACCGAAGGCATGGTCTTGGCGGCCACGTCGGCGTACGAACGCAGGGGCGAGTCCAGGGGGCCCTGGGCCAGGACCGGGCCCGCCGCCATCAGCAGCAGCGCGGCCGCCACGAGGGCGTACAGAAGATCTTGTCGTCGGGTATGCATGATAGGCTCCTTGCGGTTGGAATCAGGGGGGCGCAGGAACGCCTCGTCTTGTCGTCAACGCTCCCTCAAACCTGCGGGGCGCGGGAAAGTTTCCACCGGGCCGTAAAAACTCCGGCCCCGTGGCCGGGGCCGGAGCGGAATGGATGCGAGCGGACCGGTGATCAACCGTCGTCGCCGATGGCTTCGACCGGACACTCCTCGAGGGCGTCACGGCAGGCCTGCTCCTCGTCCTCGTTCTCGGGCTGCTTGATCACGTAGGAATAGCCCTCGTCCTCGTTGCGCTCGAAGTTCTCGGGTGCCGTCTGACGGCACAGATCGCAATCGATGCAGTTGGAATCGACGTAAAAGGGGCCGTCGACGTTGCCTTCCACCTTGTCGGTCTTGTCAGCCATGATCATCCTCCTGCGGATTCATGCCGTGTCACCTGCCCGGCACCCATACCCGGGGCCCGGCATCCTGATTCAGCACCTTAATAAACCCGTTTCCCGTATTCGCAAACAATTTTCCTCAGCCGCGGACCTACCTGTTCTTGAACGGCAGGAAGGTCATGAAGTCGGCATGGTGCACGACGTACGCCTCGGGCGTGCGCTTGACCATGTCGCCCTCGCCCGCGTGGGCGGCGATGATGTGGCAGACCCGGGGGGGGACGCCCGCTTCCATGGCCAGTCCCACGCCGCTGAACGGGTGGCGGACATACTCTCCCATCTCGCTCTTGCAGCTCTTGCCGTCCTTGAGGTCGTACTCCAGCAGCTTGCCCACGTCGGCCAGGATGGCCCCGGCGATCGTTACGTCCATGTCCACCACCAGGTCATCCCCGAAGAACTCGTTCATCTTGGCGGCCGCATCCCGCGCCACGTGCACCACGCAGCGCTTGTGGGCCATGAAGCTGACCTTCAGGTCCGGCACCAGCAGGGTGAACGGAATGGTCTGCAGATCCTCGACCGTCAGCGGGCTGCGCTCCAGGGCCAGCTCCCAGGTCCGCGCGGTGGCCTCGCGCAGCTGCTCGTCCTCGATCCAGTCCAGCTCCGGCCACAAGGCATGCACTTCGGCGTTCATGTCTTCTCCTTGGTGCGGTGGGAGATCCTCAAAGGATCCAGTCCACCTCGGTTTGCATGACATGGGAAAAACGGTCTCCGCGGGCGACGATATCCGCCCACTCCCCGTCGGTGTAAACGCGGATGTCGGTGGGCACCGGCAAGCTGGAGCGGTCCCACGCCGACGGGCGTTCAAGAAAAGGAGACACGGCACGGGATACGATCACAACGATGTCAAGATCGCTGCCCACACCCCAGTCACCCCTGGCGTAGGAGCCATAGTACCCCACCCGCAGGAGCTCCGGATGCTGCCGCGACATGGCGGCGGCCCAGCTTTCCAGCGCCCTGGTCACCGTGGCTTTATCCGGCCATTTCAGCACGGACGAATGCAATGATCTGACCGGCATGTTCCAGTGCCCCCTTGCTCTGCAACGGGCCGTAGTGCTCGAAAGGCGCCCCGTCGGGATGCCCGTTGGGATACCTGGTCGGAGCGTAGTAGTTGTCCAGTACCTTGGCGGCATCGACCAGCCCGGCAGGATAATCCCCCGGTAATTCCTGGATCAGGCGGGCTATGACATGGCCCCAGGCCTCCTGCCCCCGGAACAGGTGGAGCGCCTTGACGGCCTTTTCCGCCGCCTGCTGAGCAGCGAAGCACGACCACTCATGACTGCCGGCAGCCCGGGCATCCTGGGCATGCTTGAGATCATATTCCGCCTGTGCAAACCAGTCCCTGGCCCTGTTGGCCATGGAATCGCCTCCTTCTTCGTACATGATACCTCTTGATCCGGGAGGCTGGCAACCCGCGGGTGGATCAAGGACACAAGCAGCAAGGATCAGGCCCGGCGCAGGAACAGCCCCGCCGCCACCCCGGCCGCCGCGATGCCGGCCATGAGCAGGAACGGGGCGGTGAACTGGCCGCTTTGGTCACGGACCATCCCCACCAGCGGCGGGCAGAAGAATATGCCCAGGTTGGCGAACGTGGCCAGGATGCCGAACCCCCGTCCCACCCGGTCGGCGGGCAACAGGGAACCCGGCAGCGACAGCAACGGCGTGACCACCGCCGCCAGGGAGGCGCCCAGCGCCATGCCCAGCAGCACCTGGGGTACGCCGCCGCCTGGGATCGCGGACAGGGACAGGGCCATCAGGGCCATGCCGGCGGTGATGAAGGCGGCCTTGTGTCCGTGGCGATCGGTCAGCCAGCCCGTCAACGGCCCCAGCAGCACCGACCCCCACATGGGAATGCTCGTGACCAGGCCGCGGGCCCGCACGCTCCAACCCAGTTCGAAGAAATGATCCGGGGCGAAGGTCATGAACGAGGTCATGGCCCCGTTGGCGCAGAACCACACCACGGCCGCGATCCAGATGACGCCGAATCCCTGGCCCGCGGGGGCCGGGACCGGCGCTCCCTCCTTCTGCCGCGGATCCGTGGATGCCTCGCCCCGCCGGCCCATCACCAGCCGGGAAACCAGGTAGAAAACCACCGCCGTCACCATGGTCACCGTGCCGGTGCCCAGGGCCACGGCGCGCCAGTTGTGATCCCGGGCCCACGGGCCGGCGATGTTCAGGATGATGATGATGCCCAGGGGCACCGCCGTGCCGCTGACCCCCATGGGCACGCCCAGGGGGCGCCCGGAAAACAGGGTGACGATCATCCGCTGCAGGGCCACCACCGAAACCGCCACGCCCACCCCGGCCACCGCGCGGGCGGTCAGGATCCAGCCGAAGCCCGCTCCCAGGCCCATGCCCAGGGTGCCCAGACCCATGACCACCAGACCCGCCGCCCCCATCAGCGGAGCTCCGGCGCGGTCGGCCAGCCACCCTCCCGGCACCGACAGCAGGATGCCGGGCAGGGCGAACAGGGACATCAACAGGCCGGCCTGGCCGTGGCCGATGCCCAGGTCCCGGAGCATCAGCGGCAGGATGGGCGGGATGAAATGGAACACGAACCCGACGGTCAGGAAACCGAGATAGACGGCCCCCAGACCGGTCCAGGCGGCCGGAGAGGAGAATGTGTGGAGGCGGCGCATCAGCTACCGGGGATCAACCAGCTGAAACGCAGGCTGACCGCATCCCAGCTGTAGTCCTGCTCCTTGTCGGGCGCGAAGAAGCGCCAGGACGAGAAGCGGTTGATCTGCCCCACCACGCCGATCTCCACCTGCTTGCGCCTGACCCCCAGTTGGAAGGAGTAGCCGAGCGTGGAGACCGAACGGTCGAAGGGCTCCAGCAGGATCTTGTCCCGGCCCTCGACGCGGTTGCGGAACAGGCCCACACCGGCCATGACGAAGGGCTGCCACCCCTCCCGGTCACCGAAGGTGCGCCTGAGCTGCAATCCGTAGCGGTAACTGGTGGCCCTGACGGTGTAGTCCCCCGCGACCTCGTCCGTGCCCTTGAAGTTGGAATAATTCACGAAGTGGAAGGCGGGCGCCAACGACCAGTGCAGGTCGAAACGGTAACGCCACAGGAAACCCACTTCCAGGCCCGGATCGGCGCCGAAACCCAGGGCCGTGTCCCCGAATCCGTCCGCCAGGTCCCCCCCGGGGATGATGTACCCGGCATCGACCTGGACCTCGCTGGCCGGATGTTCCGCGGAGCCCACAGCAGGTGCCGCCATCAGCACCAGCACGGCACCCAGCATGATGACCCGGGTCCGGTAGCCCTTGCCTTGCATGTTTCCGCCTTCCTTGGAACTTGCCAAAATACCAACGGTCCGCATGATAACCACTGGCCCCTGCCGAGACAATGACCAACCGGCTGAAAACCTTCTTGCAAACCTCATCATGATAATTCATAATACCCGCAACGGTGAACACACCACACCGGCACGGAGCCGGTTGCTCGACATCATGGTTCTCACGCGTTGATGGAGCGGTAGCGGAGAATCACCGGATCGAAGCCACCCGGAACAGGGTTGAACCCGTCTCGTTTGAAGGCAGCGCAAAGTCACAGCGGGCGGGAACCGGGAAGGACCAGCGACTCACGATTCTAGGATCGGGTCCTGAACGGGGGCAGCCATATTCCAGGGCAAGGTTCGGCACAAGCGGAGAAAGAAGCGGACCCTCAGGGGCCCGCTTCTTGTTTGATCCCTACAGGCCGGCATCAGGGCTAGAAGCCCATGGTCACGCCCGCGGCGAAGGTCGTCATGTCCCCCCGGGCCACTTCCGCGTTGATCTTCAGACCCAGGTTCAAGGTCGCCCCCAGGGTCATCCGACTTTCCTGCTCACCATCCACGGTGAAGGAAACATGCCCGATCATCGGCATGTCGCCGGAGACGTAGTTGTAGTCGTAGGATACGGTCATGTCCGAATCCTCGATGGCCGCCCCCGCATACAGGGTCAGCAGGGCGAAATCACGGCTCACGGCGGCATAGTAGGCCGTGGCATTGGTCTCCAGCAGGTCGCCGATCTCCAGCTTCTGGTCGCTGAAACCCACCATGAGGTCGAAGGGCAGGTTCTTCAAAAGAGCGGCCGTGTTCCACTGGGCGCCGTACCCGAAGTACTTGAACTCCCCGTAGTCGCCGATGTCCATGGAAGGCAGCCAGCGCGCAATGACCTTGAACCCGGCGATGCCACCCAGGTAGAACTCCGGCGTGGCCATGGGCACGAACTTCGTGTCGACCAGGCCGGGGATGGTGGTGTTCTGGAACACCTGGACCCCATCGAGATAACCCGTGATGGTGCCGTCGGTGTCGGTGTCGCCGAAGATGGTGGGACCGGCCATGACCACGGTGCCCGTCTGGCCGGCGAAGGCCGGATCGAACAGTCCCAGGTCGATGTCGTCCAGCTCGCGCCGGAAATTCTGGTCGCCATCGTCGATCCGGGTGGCCATGGCCTTGATGCTGACCCCAAAGGTCAAACCCGTGTGGGGAATGCTGGCCGTCTGGTACAGGCCGCTGTTGAGCGCCGGGCCGAAGGCGTACAGGAACGGCGACGAATAGGCCACGGCGTATTCCTCGCCCACCTGCCGCAACAGATCCTCGAGGTCGTCGCCGGCCCTGGCGACGGACAGCGCTCCTGCGGTCAGACAGATGATCAACACCCCGGGCAACACAGCACCCAGAGCCCGGAACCACGACCGCTTCTTGGCTTTGACTGGAATCACTTCAGACCTCCCTGCGCAGGCGGAACAACCGTAACTCCCCACCCCGGCCCGGCTACCGGTGAACCATCCGGGCCGACCGTTGTCGGCAGGGGCAAGGTACCAGCCCGTTCCAGGAATCACAATCCCGGTTTCGTACCGATGTCGGACCCTCCGCCGTCTCCCTGCCGGACACCGGGAGCGGTTCCTCCATGAATAATCCGGTCCGGGGACATTTCCCTGGAAAAACAGGAGACATTCACTATCCTGTAGCGGTTCCATCGCTCCCGGTCAGCTTCCCGATAGGCATCAGCATGAATCCGCCGCCTCCCGCCCTGGACCCCATCGAGCGCGCCGTCAGCGTGCTGATGTGGGACATGGCCGGCACCCTGATTCCCATCGACCCCCAGACCGGCCATGCCTGCGCCCTGCCCGGCGCCCAGGATTTCCTGCCCGATTTGAACCGCGAGTTCCGTCAGGTGGTCACCACCGGCGATCACACCGCCGACGCCCGCTCCACTCTGCGGGAATTCGAGTTGCTGGAACACCTGGAGGACGTCTTCGGCGACCTGGGCCAACCCCTCGGCAAACCCCACGGGGCGGTCCTGGCCCGCCTGGGCGGCGACCCCGCCCACTCCCTGATCATCGGCGACCGCCTGAGCGCCGACGTCGCCGCCGACACGGACCGCCTGGTGACCATCCTGATCAACCAGGGCCAGGATCTCGTGGGCGCCGGCGTGGTGACCTTCCTCATCCACATCCTGCGCAAGCAGGGCCAGGGCGATTTCATTGCGGCGTTCGATGCCTTGACCGCCTCCGCCGAACCCTTCACCCTCGACACGCCTTCGGTCGGCGGGGGCGAGGTCACCGGCGCCTGGAGACGCGACGACGGTCTGGGCTACAGGTTGTGGACCTATGCCCATCCCCTCCTGCAGGGCGTGAGACGCATCATCCTGCTCTGATTTTCTGGATTTCCTCGATCTGTTTGTTATTTTTTTGTCAGAACCTGAATCCGGAGGTCGATATGGACACGTCCATCAGCATCCTGGCAACCACCGCGGCCAGCATCGGTTTCCTGCACACCATCACCGGGCCGGACCACTACCTGCCCTTCATCGCCCTGGGCAAGGCGCGCCGCTGGCCCCTGGGCCGGGCCCTGGCCATCACCGCGCTGTGCGGCGTGGGCCATGTGCTGGGCTCGGTGGTGCTGGGCCTGCTGGGCATCTCCCTGGGACTGGCCGTGGGCCGCATCGAGATCATCGAGGGGGTGCGGGGCAACCTGGCCGCCTGGATGCTCATCGCCCTGGGGCTGGTCTACATGGCCTGGGGCCTGCGCCGCGCCTGGAAGAACAAGGTCCACACCCATGCCCATGTCCACGCCGACGGCACGGTCCACACCCACAGCCACACCCACCATCACGACCACGGCCACCTGCACACCGAGCGGGGAACCGTCACGCCCTGGGTCCTGTTCATCATCTTCGTGCTGGGCCCCTGCGAACCGCTGATCCCCATCCTGATGTATCCGGCAGCCCGGCACGACACCACCGGATTGATCCTTGTCACGTTGATCTTCTCGGCGGTCACCATCTCGACCATGGTGGCCATGGTCTGGCTGGCCGACCGGGGCTTTCGCCTGCTGCCCGCGGCGCGCATGGAACGCTACACCCATGCCCTGGCGGGGTTCGCCATCTGCGCCAGCGGGCTGGCCATCCAGTTCCTGGGCCTGTAGACTGGGGACGAACCCGGCAGGAGGATGATCGAACATGTGCGACACCTGCGGCTGCAACCAACCCGCCGAGGCGGTGACCTTCCGCAAGCCCGGCGATGACCACCATCACGCCGGTCACGAGCATCATCACGACCATGACCATGCCCACGGTCACGGTCACCCCCATGACCACCCGCATCCTCATGCCCATCCGCATACGCATGATCATGAGCATGGGCCTGGAGCCGGATCCGCCACCCTGAGCGTGGAACAGGATATCCTGCTGCAGAACAACCTGCTGGCCCAGCGCAACCGTGGCTGGTTCGAGGCCAAGGGCATCACGGCGCTGAACCTGGTCTCCTCGCCGGGCTCGGGCAAGACCACCCTGCTGGAAAAAACCATCCGCGCCCTGGGCGGAAACCCGGTGGTCTCGGTCATCGAGGGCGACCAGCAGACCATGAACGACGCCGACAGGATCGCGGCCACCGGGGCGGCGGTCCTGCAGGTCAACACGGGCAACGGCTGCCACCTGGACGCGGACATGATCCGCCGGGCGTGCGGGGAACTGGATCCCCCCGCGAATTCCCTGCTGATGATCGAGAACGTGGGCAACCTGGTCTGTCCGGCCCTGTTCGATCTGGGCGAGGCGGCCAAGGTCGTCATCATCAGCGTCACCGAGGGGGACGACAAGCCGCTGAAGTATCCCAACATGTTCGCCGAGGCGGAGCTGTGCCTGATCAACAAGATCGACCTGCTGCCCTACGTCGAGTTCGACGTGGACCGCTGCCTGGCCGGCGCCCGTACCGTCAATCCCGCCCTGGAGATCCTGCAGGTCTCGGCCACCACCGGCGAGGGCCTGGACCGCTGGCTGGACTGGCTGCGGACCCGGACCCGGGGCTGAGCCGGTCGCCATGTCCGCTACCCGGCGCAGGATCCTCGTGGACGGCATGGTGCAGGGCGTGGGATTCCGGCCCTTCGTGTTCAACCTGGCCGAGTCCCTGCGCTTGTCGGGGTTCGTGACCAACACCAGCGAAGGGGTGGTCATCGAGGTCCAGGGGGATCGGGCCGCCCTCGAAAACTTCACCGCCAGGTTGCGCGACAAGTGCCCACCCCTGGCGAGGATCCTCGGCGTGACGGTCGAAGGACTGCCCCCGCTGGCCGACGCCACCACCTTCGTCATCCGTCCTTCGCCTGATTCCACCGGCACCGCCACCCTTATCCCCCCTGACGTGGCCACCTGCACCGATTGCCTGCGGGAGATCCGCGATCCTCACGATCACCGCCACGGTTACGCCTTCACCAACTGCACCAACTGCGGACCGCGCTGGACCATCATCGGGCGGATTCCCTACGACCGCCCGTTCACATCCATGGCACGGTTCGAGATGTGCCCTTCCTGCCGGGGCGAATACGAAGACCCGCGTAACCGGCGTTTCCACGCCCAGCCCAACGCCTGCCCGACGTGCGGCCCGCGGCTGTGGCTGGAGGACGAAAAGGGCCCCGTGGACGGCGACCCCCTGACCAAGGCGACGCAGTTGCTGGCCGAGGGAAAGATCCTGGCGGTCAAGGGCCTGGGCGGGTTCCACCTGGCCGTGCGGGCGGACAGCCGGGAAGCCGTGGAGCGTCTGCGGGAGCGCAAGCGACGCGAGGCCAAGCCCCTGGCTGTTATGACGAACTCGATAACGACTTGCCGGCTGTTATGCGAGGTCGGCGTAACGGAAGCGCAGGCCCTCGCCTCACCCCAGGCTCCTATCGTGCTGCTGGAACGACGGCCTGAGGCGCCGGTGGCTACGGCGGTGGCCGCCGGTCACCGCCGCCTGGGTGTCATGCTGCCCTACACCCCGCTGCATCACCTGCTGTTCGACGCCCTGCAGGTGCACCAGGTCGGCACCCTGGTGATGACCAGCGGCAACGCCGGCAGCGAGCCCATCTGTCTGGACAACGACGACGCCCGCACGCGCCTGCGCGGCATCGCCGACGCCTGGCTGCTGCACGACCGGGACATCCTGCGCCGCGCCGACGATTCGGTGCTGCAGGTGCTGCCAACGGACAACAAGCCCCTTGTCTTTCGCCGCAGCCGCGGCTACGCCCCGTTGCCGGTGCTGTTGCGCTCGGCCCGGCGGGGACCTGCAGTCCTGGCCGTGGGCCCCGAGCTGAAGAACACCGTCTGCGTCCTGAAGGAAGACCGCGCCTTCCTCAGCCCCCACGTGGGTGACCTGGAGAACCTGCAGACCAACGAGTTCTTCACCGAGACTGTCGCTACACTGACCGGCCTATTGGAATGCCGGCCCCGTTACCTGGCCCACGATATGCACCCGGGCTACTTCAGCACCCAGTGGGCACGGCGGCGGGCCGCCCAGGATCCCGACCTGGAGCTGATCCCCGTGCAGCACCACCATGCCCATCTCGCGGCCGTCCTGGCCGAGCACGGACATCCCGGTCCGGCGGTGGGGGTTATCCTCGACGGGACCGGCTACGGCACCGACGGGACCATCTGGGGCGGAGAGATCCTGGTGGGCGATGCGACCGGATTCACCCGTGTCGCTCACCTGGAAACCGTGCCCCTACCCGGCGGAGACGCGGCCGTCAGGCAACCCTGGCGCACCGCAGTCAGCTGGCTGGAGCGCGCGTTCGGTCCGGACCTCGCGGCGTGGCCGGCGTTGCCCTTCCTGGACCGGCAACCGGTCGCGTCGATCCTGGAAATGATCGCCAAGGGGGTAAGCTGCCCCGAGACCAGCAGCTGCGGCCGCCTGTTCGACGCCGTGGCCGCGCTGACCGGTCGCTGGGACGTCGCAGCGTACGAGGCCCAGGCCGCCATGGAGTTCATGGCCCTGACCACCGTCGATGCGGCCTCTGCCTCACAGCCCTTTGACCTGGAAGCTCCCGCGCTGGTCGGCGAGGTCATCCCCGCCGCCCCCCTGGTACACGCCTGCGCCCTGGCTCTGGCCGACGGAACAGAGGCCGCCGAGGTCAGCGCCCGGTTCCACCGCACCCTTAGCGACCGCCTCGCCGAAACGACCATCCACACGGCCCGAACCACCGGCGTCGGCACGGTCGCCCTCGGTGGCGGCGTGTTCCAGAACGAGATCCTGCTGACCCTGATGCTCCGCGCCTTGGACGCGGCCGGACTGGAAGTGCTGCGCCCGGTGGACCTCCCACCGGGGGATGGGGCCGTGGCGCTGGGTCAGGCGGTCGTGGCACGAGCCCTCATCGCCGAGGCCACCGACGGGTCGTTGAAGGATACCGAGTGATGCCCCCCGGG
>Ga0164318_10001998_pt1 | contig 18656 bp, 27 predicted proteins | sample GuaBasSedimGuay9_FD_113734 | JGI IMG/M metagenome (GOLD analysis project Ga0164318, IMG submission 113734) | Subseafloor sediment microbial communities from Guaymas Basin, Gulf of California, Mexico - Guay9, Core 4571-4, 0-3 cm | ecosystem: Environmental > Aquatic > Marine > Hydrothermal vents... | reverse complement strand
AAGACGAATATTAATAAGATGTTAATATTATAATGAAAAAGTTATAGAGATATAAGTATTTTAAAAATACTGTATTATGGGGTAAGACTTATATACTAAGGCATATATAATATATATGTAGGTGGTGCCAATGAAAGAAGAGTGTATATATGGTACTGGTGAAGAATGTTATTTTGAAAAAAACTTCAAAAATTGCCTAATATGCATAATTAGTCAAGTAGTAATCTCATTAAAAAAGATTGAAGAATATATGGATATGTTAATAGATGCATGCGGTGGATAAAAGATGGACCTGACACTTAAGGATATTAATAACTTTCACTACACAACAAGGTACTTTAAGATGTATAACTTTCTCATAACTGATGGTGTTAAGTATCTATGTGATAACGGATACTTTTGGCTGGTATCTGACGCATTAATAGCTATAAACAGCTTTAAGTTACACGATAAAAGTTATTTTTTATCTGTCCACTTAGAGCTTAAGGGAGACAATAAAGCAGTAATGAGGATAGAAGACGGGAACTATAATGTACTTTATGAGCAAAAGTATAGTTACACTGATGCACAAAAAAATATCGAATTTTATGTGATTGATTATATTGCAGTACTACCATCTGAATACTGACCTATTTTTTTTAATATTTTTAATTTTATAGAAAATTGATATAGTAAATGATATTAATAAATAGACAAGTATTATTGAACATCTTTTACTATTAAAACTATCATATTTAACTACAATACATAATGATACACATAATATAGTAATATATAAATATGACATAATATAAATATTATATTGTAAAATACCTATTATTGTTAAAATAAAGTGTTTTTATATAATATAGTAAACAAATAAATTGATGAGGTAGATATTATGGTAGAATATAGATTTAGGTTAACTGGGGTACCACCTGACCACGCAGTCAAAACAGTTGATATTGATGTGAACAGGAATGTAGCAGATGCTAAGAAACAGGTCAGGAAAGCTTACAAATTAAACCCGATACTTGCTATCCAGTTTATCCATAAAGGTAAAGTTTTACCGGACAATGTTAGGTTTGGTACTTTGAACATACACCCCAAAAAAGATGTTATTACAGTTATGGCGGTACAAGCTGGTGGCTAATCATTTAATATCCGTCTATTTTTTTATTTATAATTAACAGATAGTAACACTTAAATATTGGTATGAGTATTATATTATTATACCACTATATTAATATGGGTGGTGCTTTTATGGGCGAGTTTGAGATAGGTGGTTTATGGGCAGAAGATATAGAAAGTCTAAAAAAAGAGATAGTGAAAGACGGTGGAGAAATATTAGAAGTAGGTACTATAGATGGCCACCACTATTATATCAGATATAGGGAATAAGTAGTCTTAGTGAACTAAGATAACATAAAATAACTTATATGATTTTACTGATTATTAATTAGCTTTTTTATTTTTTATTTTTTATAAAAAAAGAAAATATTATTATAGTATTTTTTTTAAAATTCTATTTCGTATTTTATACTTATGTTATATTTATTCTCAAGCTTCTTTATCTCATTATGGACAAGCTTTTTTATGTTATCTTCTGTCAAGTTTTCCTCTAACTTTTGTTTAAATAAGTTATCTAGAAATTCTATAAGGTTAAGTTTCTCAGCTCTATAGTTAAACTTATTTATAGTTATTAGCTTACCACCGACTAGTTGTACTATATAAGCAGTAGACCTCTTATATTTCCAAGAGCCATCTCCCCTGACTACAAGTAAAATATCCCCTTCCTTTAGTTCTATTTGATTTCTTATGTTAACAAATGAACCTTCTATTGCATACCCATTTTTGTATTCTCTATTAATCCCAGTGACCTTTTTGATAAAACATTTAGACTGTGCTTTTCTGTAATCCCCTAATACATCAAGATAGAAATTAATATAATAAGTCCCGTGGTCTGACTCTCTTATATTACTAATATATTTAAACTCTTTACCTATTTCATCATCACTTGACATATGTATATATTATACATACGGGTATTTAAGTGTTTCACACATTGTTACATAATTGTTACCAAATAATTACAGGTTAGGTACTAGATGTATACAACCTATGGTAACGCTTAAATAGTACAATGTATAGATATATAATTATGGGCAGAGTAATTGAATATTTAAATAATGCTATATTAAATTGCCATAACTACAAAAAGATACTACACATAATAAATATATTTATTATTGACAATAAAGGCAATAGATATGTCAAAATAGGGAACTGTAAAAACTTTTTATATAAGTTACCATCAGATAGAAACTTATATTTTAAATTAGTAAAGGATCTGGCTGAAGAAGAATACTTTTACAGGGCTGAGAAAGTACCAGTAAGTAAGATATTTGCTGATGGAGCTGAAAATACAGTAATTTTTATGTTTGAGTGTCATACAATATTTGCTGGAACAGTATCATATGATTTTACAAATAAGAAGTTTATCTATAAAGACATAATTTTGATAAGAAAACATAACTTTATTCCGGATACAGAAAACTACATCAAGCTTTTTATGCTACTAACTGATGCAAAAATATTGCTAACAAGGAAAGCATTAAGAATAGCCAGAATATTAAATCTGACACCAATTTATGAATATGGAGATTTCATATTATCAAATAAATTTATGAAACTAAAATTAATTAATTCTAAATATGGTGGGCTAACAGTATACAAATTTAATTATAGATTTTATCCATTTAGTTGCGAAGAAAAAATAATTGATAAAAGTATACAAAATTTTATAAAGATTTCCAGATACTTTAAGTTTAATACACTTCCAAAAGAAATAGCAAATGACCTGAGTAAATCAGTAGTTAAACAGTCCTTACTTCTAAGAGAAGTAACTATTGTAGATACATTAAAACTATTATTACAATGTGACTACTTCAATAAGTATAAAAATGAAATACAAAACATAATTAATGCTTACTACTTTTTCAACACCTTTAGAGATATAGTAACAGGATTTAGAAATATAGTACTTTTACAAATACGGGATAAAGTAGAAGACAAAATGATAGAGTGTATCATCTGTAAAAACCACATCAGTCAAGATAACATACTGAAAAATATTGTTAAACAAGAAATAATATCTGATATAAAAAATCTGTGTGAAAATATACATACTATAAATAATTTAGATATTGGATTTATTTGCTGTAGTTGTTATAAAAAATTATCTAAAAGTAATATTCATTAATTTTTAAAAAAATAAGGTGGTTGATGTGATAATACGGTTCTATGATGAAGAAAATATCTATGGAATGATAGATACTGAAGAAGATCCTAAAAAAATAGAAGAACTACTTGAGGAATATAAAGCAATAAACGAGTACTACGATATTGATTCATTTCTAGAATATTTGAAAAATAAAGGAGTAAAATTTACAGTAATACCTGCTGAACCAGAATACGATATATATTTCTAATAAAAATATTTTTTTAATAACTTCTTTTTTTTTTAAAAAAAAAGGAAATTAATTTATTTAAGTAATTATTCCAGATATGTTCTCCCATTTATGAGACTCTAGAGGTATTGCACTCCTGAATAACCTTCTTTTCTCTCTCCTAGATAACGACAGGAACTCTCTCTTTATGTGTGGAGAGTACCCAAGCTTATCTATTTTACCAAAAATTCTCATTCTTAGAGGTCTATTGGCCCTTGTGTATTTAAATACACCTTTTTTGTGCTGTTTGAAACACTTAATAGGGTCAGTAGTTATACCTATGTAGTAGTTATCATTTTCACAAATAATTATATATAAGTAATATGAATTGTAAATCATTTTAACACACTACTATTTTATATATATTAATATTTATATTACTTTAATATATAAATATGATTATTAAAAAATGTTTAATACTATTCTATTAAAAATATATAACTTTTACTATTAATTATTATTAATTATAAATTTTAAGCTATTAATTAAATACTTTTATTTATATTACAGGTAGTAAGGTTTATATATTTGTGTATACTATATAATATTATGAGCTCTAAAATTATTGCTGAGTTAGAAAAAAAGGCAAAATTTCCTATCTTTAATGAAGAAATTGAATTAATAAAAAAGTTAGGGGAATTCATAAAAAAAGTAGAGAATTACAAAACAAAGAGAAACTATAAAATAGAGATAGTCTCCAGTAAAAGTATTAAAGTAAAGAAAAAAATGCTTAACCCGGATAGTTTTTTCACTGAGTTTGAGAAAGCAATACTTAGGGACTCCAGAATACGAATACCTCATCAACCATTGGTATTATTTAATAGCTTGTTTGAAATAGATTACATAACTTCAATCTACTTTTCTGTACTTAATAGGAAAAACTTTCGTGCAGAAATTACATTAAATTCGACTAATTATTGCCACAGATATTATGGTGATACTAATGTAAGTAAAAAAGTTGGATATAATGAGCTTTTAAACACAATAGCAAATGCGATTAAAAGACATTATAAAAATTATACTTATTTTATAAATGAAGTCAAAAATAGAGCAATAGAAATTAACAACGAAATTGAAGATTATAATCACCAGTTAAAATTAATTAAGTCAGCAGTTAATGACTATATAGCACAAGTACCTTATTTTAATGAACTACACAAATATAAAGTAAAAAGGTATGAAGTAGTGACAAATAACTACCCAGCACCTTATAAATATAGGCCAGAATTTAACCCAGAAACTATGGAGTTCAGAATTTTTGAAGGACACCGTGAAGGAGACTTCCACATAAATACTGAAATAAGGTTATACGAAAACGGGTGGATAGTGTTTACAGTATCAACTTGGTCAAAAAAAGTTGGTTTCGGACCACCACACAAGTCACAAAACTACTACTTTAGCTTAATTGACAAAAAGTTTCACACAGCAAAAAAGAAGGATGTAAAAGAATTATACGCGGAGGAGCTTGATTGGTATAACAAGTTTGGTAAAAGAGACATTTTTTCATATACATTACTAGAAAAAATGTTTCCAGAAGTTCCAGAAGTCCCAGAGCCATTCAGGATATGTTATATATGTAAATCAAGGTTACACTACCCCGCGGTTCCAATAATGGTCGATGGCGTGTGGACATATCAGCTTCGGATGTGCTGTGGGTGTTACAGCAGGTTTCAAGAAGGATTAATAGATCCAGAAGAAGCAGTAGAAAAGGCAATTGAGGCAATGGGAGAATACGAAATACTTAAACAGTTAAGAGAACAGAAAATAAAGGAAATAGAACAGAAAGAGAGAGACAAAATAGAGAAAATAAGGAAAGCAAGAGAAAAAATAGCAAGAATTAAGGTCCCTGCCTAATTTTTATACATATATATTATTTTTTAACTTTTTTAATTAATTAAAAAAAATAGTAAATTAAAAAATTACTGAAATAAAATTACTGATATTTTTGAGTAATTTAGTACTTATTTTAATACTTGATAATTTATTGTTTTTATACTGATAAATATAAGTTTCTGATTCAAATATTGCTAAAAATATTATTTCATCTTTATCCTTTATCGAAATTATTGAGCTTTTTGGTATATCGAAGTCATTTGCTATCATTTCTTTAATTTGCTTTAACTTACTATCATTTCTATATACCATGTAACTTACCACCTATTACTATTTTCTCTTATTCTTTTAAGTAAGTCAAGGTCTTTCTTTATGATTAACAATAATGTTTTAAATGATTCGTATTTATCTTTTGTCTTAATAAATAATATATTACTTTTTGTTTTATACACATAGAACCCAATTTTGTATATGTAAAATAACTCGTCCTCAATAATTTTTCTGATTTTATCATTAGGTATATAGATAGTATTTCCACTTTCGACTAAAAATTTATTAGTATTGACTTTAAATTCTGAGGCACACCTCTTACATTTGTCACTGGCCCTTGTATTATCAAAATTTTCGCATAATTCACAGTCAAACATATCTTCAAGTGATGGTGCTAGTAACTCTATGTTACCTAGTAGGTCAATACTAGTATTGATTACTTGGAAATTATTTTCAATAAATTCATTTACAATAGTTTCAACTATACTTTTTTCATAAGTATCTGTAATCATAATATTAAATTATATGTATAAATATATAAGTGTTACCACTTGGCAACAGTACTGGCTGTGGACTTGTTAGGTCTAAAAAGTATTACGCAAAACACCTAATACTTACGGGGTCACGTACTAGGACAGATTGTACTATGTTTTGATAACACAGCTATACGGCTAAGCATACAAAATACCAAAAGATACAGACCTTAAAATAGCTTTATAATTAACACTTATCTTTTACAATATTAATAAAAGAATACGATATATTATTACATATCATTATATATAGTAAAAAGTTCTCTCAAAAAGTATTTCCTAACCTTTTTCATAAATTATTTCTATCTTATACTGAGATATGTCACTGTCATAGAGAAATACCAAAAGCTAGTATACAGTTATTAGGTTTTGGTCACCTCAGTATTACGCTATAGAAAGGCTTATATACCCAAATATACTATATATAATTATACCTACTATAATATTTTAATGGTGGTGCTATATCTATATGATAAGTGAGGAAGTAAAAACTGAAGTAACTAATGAAATAAAAAATACTAATAATTTTGAAGGTAGGTGGTATAACTCAAGGTATAAACTATATGACATTTTTCAAATAATAAGTAAGTATAAAGATGATATAAAACTATGTTTCAATAATGACGGACTTAAGATCCTTGAAATGAGTAAAAGTAGAGAACTACTATTAGACATTTTTATTACTAACAGTGACTTTTACATATATTTAGGTACTGCAGAAATATCTGTGAAAGTATCTGACTTACTCAAGCAAATGAAAAAATTTAACAATAAAAAAGATATTTTCGATATTGTAGTCCAAGATAGAATAGTCTTCAAATACGATAACACTGAATTTATTATCAAAAATACCATAGATGACTATAATAACAGAGCTGTAGATGGAGAAATAAAACATGATATATCATTTGAAGTAAAATTAGAGGATATAGTTAAGTTCATAGATGTTTCAGATTCTAACTTAATAAAGTTCATATTTGACGGTAAAACTCTCACTTTAGAGTCAGAAGATGACTACACAAAATTTGTTAAAAAGATAAAAGTATCAAATATAAATGCGGATTATTCAGGTGACGAAGTAGTATCTCAATATCAAAAGAAAAACTTACAATTCCTAAAGATTTTGTCAAAAATAACTAAAAAATGTAGTATTGGGTATTCTAATGATAACCCTATTGAAATAATTACCAAGTTACCTTCAGTTGAATCATATGTAAGGGTAGCTATTGCACCATTTGTTACTGAAAGTTGTGACGAAGATGAACCAATAGATTACTATGAAGATGAGGAAAATAATGAAGGTGATACTACCACTGAAGATATCGATAATGAAAAAAATAATGAAAATGATGAGGTCGAATATACAGGTGAAATGGTCACCTGTGAGCTGTGTAACAAAACCGTTAGTATCCTTGAAGCTGACTCTACTGATGAACACAATTTCTTATGTAGAGAATGTTTTGAGAAAGAAATGTTTACAAACAATGAGTAGAACTTGAAAAAATTTTTTTCTTATCCTCTAAACTTTTTACTTTTTTTAGTAACTCTTTTTTGAACTGTCTTGCGTGTGCTAACTTGTCAAATTTTTTAATTACCCGTATCTCTATTGGAGGGTTTATTTTAGTGAACTTTCTACTTGGACTTTTCCCCGCTATAGTATATTTGTCTATATCTGATGTTATACCTATGTGGTAAAAGTTATTTTCACACAGCATAATATATACATAATAAGTATCTTTCATATACCTATTTTTCATTAACAAAACTTCCCAGCTTTTCCTTACTCCTTTTATAATATTTCAATATTATTAAATGTTTATATTAGCCTTGGACTTGACTACCTGATTGTGTTTAAATATTTATACAAAAATAATAAAATATGTGTTAGTAAGTTTATGGAGTATAATATTATGATAGGACTTAATGATAATAGTAAATATAATTTGGTACACTGTTTTTTTTGCAATAGGACAGTAGACCAGACAGAAACAATAGATAAGATACGAAAAACTTTTAGAATTGATATTACTGGGCCTAGTAATATTGATAACTTAGAATTTAGGCTTATTTGTTGTGAATGTTTTGAAATTTTGTGCAAAGAATTAAAAGTAAAAATATGTCCTAAATGTAGGACATTCCCAATATTTGATAAAAAGAAAAAATATTGTATTTATTGTATTAATAAAGAAAAAGCAATACAGTATAATAGGGAGCTATACGGAAAATATGCAGATTTAGCTAGAAAGATAAGAGAGTCAGAACCTGAACAATTCAAAATAACAACTCCAATAGTATCAGTACTGCTTTCTAAACGTTATGAATATAGGTTTACTAATGACAAAAGGAGGCTCCAGTATAAGACCAGACCGGACTGCTGTGACACATTTATCACCCCCCTATTATATATATCAATATCGCGTAAGAAACACTTATATTATACTGCGATATGTTTTAACTCAAAAAAGCTGGACAAAATACTAAATGATACTAGTAAAAAGCCAAATGAAGTCATAAAAGAGCTGGGTTCAATAATACATATACACGAATTTATTAACTAAAAAAAAAATATATAAAAAAGTATTATTTTTTATAATCACTATTTTTTAACATAAAATAGTGCCTGTTATTGAGCTCTTTCAGTGTTAGGTACCTCCACCTGTGAGAATCTTTTATTATTTTGTCTATGTTTTGCTCATAAAAGAATAACCTTTCCACGCACGATATTTTACTGAGAAAGTCCTTAGAAACTCCATTTATAAATACACTATCAAAAAATGATGCCATTTTATTCTTTATTTCAAAATGGTTTAATACTTCAAATAGTGGTGATATACAGTTTTTGTCAGATATTAATATTGTAGGTAGGTATTCTACTATCATACATATTACTTTTAGTATACTAAGCTTATCTTTATTTACCCATGTTATTACTGATGACTCTTTTATAATATTGTTATATTTTACTGATATTATATTGTATTTGTCTAATATCTGTAATACTCTATATACTTCTTCTAGAGTGACCTTTTTGTGCATATTTATTGAAATCTTATCAAATATCCGTTCTTCTATCGAATACCCTATCTTCTCTGATATCTGAGATACTGACATCCCCTTCTCTAATACAAAAATAGCCTTCCTAGCTATCGGGTTCAGTATTATGTGGTCGACCTCGTCTTTTGAAGTATACTCGTGTCCAATTACATTACCTTTTACTACGTTATACCCCCTTTTTGTCAGGTATATTTTGTTATTTATTATTGTTATAAGGTTATTGTTTTTTAAGTATTCAAGCTCATTATCTATATTATAATTATCTACTTCATATTTAAGGTGTTCTTTAATTATTGATTTCCTTATGTTGTACGCCTCTTTTAAAAATAGTGTGTTAAGAATTTTATCAGCTAAATAATAATCAATCTTGCTTACCGGCTCTTTTTCTACTTTTTGTTTAATACCTTTTTCTAACACTTTCTTTTGTCCTTTATGTCCTATATCTTTTTTAGTATCCTGTCCAGTTTCACCTATGTTAATATCTTTTAATATTTCTATGATTTTTAGTAGTTCACCTTTATTTGCATCTTCTTTAAATATCGTGGGTACTATTTTTACAAGCGTATCATACCCAAATGTCTTTATCAAGCCTTCTACTATCTCTTTTCCTTTGTCATTTATCCTTAAGTATACTATTCCATACTCTTCTTTTCTGTCGTAGTGTGGGTCTTTTTTTCTTTGCCAGATGTATCTATATTTTCTCTTTAGGTTTCTACTGAAAAATCTTTGTTCTATCCATTCTTTTCCAGTCACCTTTTGAGTACAGTAAAAAAATATCAAACATATTTGTTTCCAGTTTATTACATACCGTTCTTCCAATAGACCTCACCTTTTAATCAAGTACATTACCTAAAATTATTGACATCTCTTTAATAAACTTATGATTAGTAACGAAATATACATCGTCTTCAAGTAACCCCCGTTCTACTAGCTTGTTCTTCTCAAGCTCTACCAATATCTTTCTCTCAAATTCGTTAACTGGTTTATACTCTCCTTCTTTGACAAGTCCGTGTGTGACCTCTCTTAGATAAAAAGCTACTTTTGGGACATCGTCAGCACTAAATTTTGTATATATGTATTTGATCATGTCAATGACCGGGTTATTATCAATATCACAATTTCTTAGTTTTAACGCGTTAACATGGCTACCAAGTATATATGAATCCCCGCGTCTCACAAGTATTGCGTTAGTAGTATATGGAGAAACTTGGTCTGTTTCTATTTTTAATTGTTTTTGTATTTGTGGACCAAACTTTTGATAGATTATTGAATCAGTAATAAATGGAGTGTTCATTACAAATATTCTTAATTCTTCATTATTTTCAAGGATGGACGGTCTACTTAATTTGCTTGAGTCAAGCCTTTTATACATCCTGCATAAGAAGTTTCTATCATCTTGGAGTATATACCCTGTCCCACTAGCTCCGTGAACATATATTGTCTTTAATACGTGGTCTTTTTTAATACCATTTGCCTTTAGTAATTCTCTAAGTTTCTGGTCAACAAAATATTCTTGGATAAACCCTGCCTCTGCTATTGTACCTATAACTAGTACCCTATGGAATGATGATTTACCCATCCCGTGCATTACTGCTTTACCATAAAATTCAGTGACCAGATCTGATGCATCAAACGAGGTCCTCCTAACTTTTGTACCAATACTCTCAGCAAACCTCATTGCTATTAGCTCATCAATAATTTTATCTGTCAACCTGGTAAGGTATGGTTTAGGCCTATTATATTTTCTGTCTAAATAGTAGTCATCTGTTAAAAATACTACTTGACTTGCTGTCTCATCTCTAAGCTTTTCCCTGCTAATTTTATCTTCCTCAGATAATAGTGATAATAATATGTTTACTATACCACCTTGAATCCCCCTGTATTCTCCCAATGATAGACTCCTAAATTTATGGTAATTTTTTTTATCTCCAGCTAATATACCTTTCTCCCTTAGTAGTAGCCATTGAGTTTCAAAGATAATGTTAGAAATAAATTCGTGGTCATTGAACGAATATAGGATATCTTTTACATACTTTTTTGCTTCATCTTCACTCCTAAACTTCATTACCTATTACCTCCATCATTATTATTTATTTTCCTTATTATAATGTACGGTTCTCTATTGTTATAATCATATTTTACTTGCCATTCTATTGTATCTCCTTTCTTTATATTCATTATACTTGCTATTGCTTTTGGTATTGTAGTCCTAAACGATTTTGTCTGAAAATATATTTTAGTTTTTATTATATTTTCACTCATAAAATACCTCCAAAAATATATCCTGATATAATTGTAAAAATAATACTATTTAAACCACTATATTTTAACAAAATTATAAAAAAATAGAAATTTAAATAAAATAAAAGATTACAATTATTAAAAGTATTTATTTAAAGTTTTGCATAAAAAGAAAAATTAGGTGCTTACATACTGCTTTCTTTCTTTTAAAATCTGGACACTCACAAGTTTTCCTATCAAGGTCAGTATTATATTGCCTAATTTTATCGAAAGTGACTTCATAAGCTCTATAAAATCTGTTAGGATCTAAATATTTGTTAAAATACTTAGCACAAGCAAAAAACATTTTTCTTTCATCGTCATTATCAAAATGTATTACTCCATTATACATTCTGGCTTCCTTTCTAGCCATCCTTACATCAGGATCATTAAACGGTATAGCACCACCCCCAAAACAGATAATAATAATAAAAAAATAGAAAATAAATATATAAGATTTTTTTAGTTAGCCACCAGCTACTAATGGCAACACTATAACTTTATCGGTCTGTTTCACTTTATAGTCAGGCCCTACCTTTCTGCCATTTACTAATACTGCAAAGTATTTCTGATTATTTATTCCAAGTTTTTCTAATAACTCTTTTACTGTAATTTCATTTTCTATTTTTATATCATCTAATACTGGGATACAATTTATTTGTTCTTGCAAACTTCACCACCCATTATATACCTATTATATTATTATAAAAAAATATTAAAAAAGTATATGATTTTAAATAGTATGTAACCCTTCAACTTTGACAACATTATATTTATAATACTCAAGTATATCAGTAACTTTATCGTATATTTCGTCATATTTATCTTCTGGAAAGTTCTGTTTAATGAACTCTCTGACTTTTGCGGGTACTACTCTCTTTTGCTCCACTTTCTTTATATCAATATGAAAGTTTTTGTATTCGTGTTCTCCGCTTCCAAATTCTGTCCGCAGCACCGCTTCTATTTCTTTCTTCCTTTGCGTTAATTTCTTGCACTCTTCAAGTTTTTTTCTGATTTCAATATATTCATTCAATAACTCATCTAAACTTCCTTCCATAATGTTACTATGGTCACTGTCACTTAAAAACATTACTATCACCATCTATATTTATAAAATAATTTTACTTAAAAAAAATTAGAGGAAGTTAAGTATTTTATTTTTTGCTATATCAGTTTTTCTAAATTCCTTTAGTGCAGATCTCAGATTAGTATATTTTATGTTAAATTGTTTTTCTATTTCTTTATAAGTGATTGATTTAACTGAATCGTGTAAAAATTTGCAAATAACATATTTTATGTAGTGTTTATATTGAGTATTGTAAAGAAACTCTATTATTTCGATACATTTTTTTCTGATACTATCATAGTCAATTTTTATATTTTTCTTTCTCAGGTATAAAAAGAAGTCATTGACAAAAAACATAGCGTCTAATTTATGGTCATAGTGGGCATTATTTTCTATATCAGGTACTAAAGATAGGACTCTCATAATCCTTCTGGGTTTTTCATTAAATATTTGTAAAATATTTCTCAAGTTAAAGATATTGTTTTTTCTGTAGTATATTATTAGAGAAGTCAAAAATATGTCCTTTCTTTTAATCAGGATCTTTTGTTCTTTTATTTTTCGTATTATATATTTATAATTATTGAAAATACTTTGTTTCTGCTTTTTTGTTAATAATATTTTTGTTTTTTCAATATATTCATTAATTAACCTATTAAAAATATTTATATCATCAATACTGAGCCCAAATTTGTTTTTATATGTCTTATTTATATTACTGTTAATGATATCAAGCCTTGAGTTGTCTCCTATGATTGACCCCAGCCGTGACTGAAAAGTATTGTTTAAAAACTCTCTGAACCTGCAGTCGTCTTCACTTATTATATATTCTGGTATGTGTGTATTTCTAAAAACAAGCTCAGTAGAAATTACTATACCACAGTTACTACATACATATTCCCCATTTGCATTAAAAATAATATCATTATTACCGCAGTTATCACACTTCATAATTATATAGTATGCTTAAATAAATATAAATATTACTGACTACTTATAAGTAAAAAAATAATAAAAAATAATTAGACAAAAATATTATCACTTGTCTTTATTATTTTAAGTGTCTCATCTTCGTCATCTTCATCTATACTATTAGCATTCTCATTTGTATCATCTTTAGGTGTATCCGCAACTATTTTTTTATTAAAGATATCTTTTTCATAGATACCGTCAATTAGCTCTTCAACTGAGTTGTATACTACTGGGTCAGGTGTTGACACTTCTGTACTACATTCTAGGCGTGCCGTGACATCTCCAGCATATATATTTATTAGTAATTTATTGTTATTCCATACTGTAAGTATGTCATTTCCGTTCCCGTCACAAAATATATCAATAAACTTTTCTATTATCTCTTTTTTGTCCATGATATTATATTAAAAGAAGTAAATATTTATTTATGCAGTCTAATTTTTTCGATAAATTACTCTAAAAAATTCTATAATTAATATAACACCTATTTTAAGGAGTACCAGGTGGTCTGGCTTGGTACATAATTTCTTATAAACTATTTATAGGACATGATAGGCGAGGCGATACCACAATTGGAGGTCATCATACCACCTGGTACTCTATCTTATAATTAGGGCTATTTTTAGAAGTGTTAGGTAATCTGGTGGTCTTTATGTAATTTATGGATTTAAATAAGGTACTAAACACGACGCCCTTAATTAAATTTATACCTATGACAAATAGGTATGTCTATTATTCGTCATTTTACCTAACACTTTTTCTAATAGTTTTAAGGAGTGTTAGATAATCTGGTACAAGTGAATAATTATAATCATTAAGATTCTTAGATATGTATATTAATGTTCATCATTTTATCTAACACTCTTTCTTATTACTTTATCATATTATACTTGGTATCCAAGCCCTTTCCTTATTGTATACCTAAAATATTTGTCCAACCCATACTTTTTTACAATTAATCTTTTGTACTCATCAAACTCAAGTATTCTACCAGCTCTCCTCCTATCAAGTACAAAGAAATAGTGGTCTATCCTATTTACTATTCTTTTTAGTAACCTCTTTTTAGTATATCTGTATAGCTTACCCCATGACCTTCTAGGTATCTTATGTTTAACTACTTTAGTATATAGGTCACACAGCATCTCTATTCTACCTTTCACTGACTCGTCCTTGTATCTAAGTATAAATTTGATAAAGAAAGGTACCCCAAACATATATATTATCAATTTTGAACACCTGACATCAAAAGGTATTGGTACTCTTTTTTGGTCCGGTTTGTAGTCATTTTGATAATAGTAAAAATAATAAAACTTAACAAATATGTTTAACCATTGTTCATACCTCCTAAGCTGTTTTACCCCAAATTTTGTCATCTCTCCCCGCTTTGCCTTGGGGTTGTCATAAGGCCTATCCGGTTTCATCATCCATAACGCCTGTAAAGTATAGTCAATATCGTATGTGGAACTCTTTTTCAGTATGTCCAGTATCTTTTTCTCAGAATTTCTATCCTTTATTGGAGATGGTCTATAATACCTTTTTTTAGGAAATTTTGGTGCTAACGGCATTTTGTGGCAAGGAATAGTAGATCTGGTACTTAGTAAGTTCGTTAAGTGTTAAGAGGATTGAAATTTGTAAAATATAACAGGTGCATTATAAAGAATTGAAAAATCTTACAATCCCATAACTCATCATGTCCACTATTCCTTGTTTCCACATTATTACTATTATTATATTTATTAATAAAAAAATAAAAAAATATATATGAATTATCTTATTTTTCACAAAAGGTAACATAATCAGTAATATCTATGTGTCCATAGGTCTGCGTTATAAAGTCGTCTATTATATCTTTAAGTATTTGTTTATATAATCTAGTTGTGCTTCTCCATTGTAAGTAAGTGCTATGAATTTAAGTACTTGGTCTGACCACCCGTATATTAGCTTGTTTTTAGGGTCTTTTATGTTTATCGCAGTATCTCTAACATAGGGGTCAATTCTGATTAGGTATGCGTATAAATCTGGGTTAACCTTCTCTCTATATTCTGCTAAGTCGTTCATTACACCGTGCCCAGCCCAGTCCTCGTTGTCAGTAACACCGATAAAGATATCTGCCTCATAGTTATGTTCTAGTGCCTCTCTCACTGGTACTCCTAGGTCAGTACCGCCCCCCATGATTTTTGAGAACCAGTTAATCATCTCCATCATTGTTTTGAACTCATCAGGTATAAATGTATATGGTTTATCATCGAAAGGAATTATGATTGTGTTTTTTGGATTTTGCTTATATATTGCTATTGATAAAACTGCTGCTATATCAGCAAATGTATATACTGACCTTTTGTTAACAAATGATGTCATTGAACCTGATACGTCAGTACCTACAATAATTTTAACATCATCCGGTAATTTTGGGATATTTACAAATGATTTCTCTAGTGCTATTTCTAACGCATTCCTAATTTTATTAGGTAAATATTCTCCTACCTTCCAAGCTTCAAAAAACCTAAATGGTAATATCTTAGAATTTTTAATTGCTTCAATATTTGTAAGTTTATTATATACATAGTTAACAACTTCTGGGTTATCGAATACCCCATTTCTGTTTAATGTATTTAAATGTCTCAATAACGCAAAGTATGGCATCTGATATGCTAACTCAGTCCACCCATCTTTTTCTGGGACTACTATTGATGTGACCACTTCATAAGGTAACCTACCACTTCTTATCAGGTTCAGTATTTCAGATGGTTCATTTGTTCTCTTAAGTTTTTCATAGTCAATTAGTTGTTTATTTTCGGGGTTGACCTCTTTAGTTTCTGACTTTTTGAAGTTATGGATATAATCTAATATGTTTTTCTTTTTTTCATCAGTAATTTTTGTGTGACACAATTTTGTTGCTATCTTTAGTTGTTTTCGATACTTTATGGCCCAGTATTCAGTGATCTTATCATTTATCCATTTGTTTATAGTATCTTTAATTGCTCTACCTAACCCTTTTCTGATGTTCCCAGCTTTTGATAGATTGATAAAATCAATTAGGTCATTTGGTGTCCTTATAACATGTGAAAATATCCTTTTGAACAGTTCAGTATTTACTTTTGATAAATAGACAAGTGCTAATATCGGCTGTAACCTCATATACCCTTCATTTCTAGCGTAGTATATCATCTTGGCAAAAAGTTCAGGGTCTTTTGTAGACATCTTCTCATATAGCTGGTATGACTGGTCTAATAGCTTGTTAGTATTTGGGACATAGAAAGTAGGTTCAACTATGTTACACATAAGGTTTTGCAGTGCCATAAGTTCTAATGGTTGGTCAAATGATGGAGCTCCCTCAAAATTTATGTGAGTGGCTTCTTTATACTGGTCTCCCCAATAATTAACTTTCTTTCTAATTATATTTGTTTTTCTGACCATATTACTACACCACCTCATATAGAGGGCATTACTTATATCAAAAATTTAACTATATCACAAAAAAGAGGTGTATATATTATAGAGGACAATTGAGCTACGTTTTATATAGCTGGTTATCATGTCCAACCGAAGTAACGCAGCTCACACCTCTAATTATATATTAGAGACAAAAGTATTTAAACCTTACCATAGCATTGTTATACAATATTACTGAAAAATAAAAAAATAATATATCAAGTATCATTAAGGTATTGGGGTTTTGCCTATGAAAAACAGCTCAAAAGTACCACACACGCAAAAAAGACTGAGGAGGGGGTAAAGTTGTATTGAGTGAGGTGGTGCTTTATACGAGGAGGGGGAAAATTGGGGTATCTCACGCGTGTGTAGTACTTTATCATACATAGCACCCCAATACCTATTTAATATTATATTATAGATTATTTTTAAAAATTTCTTATTACTACTAAAAAAAATTAAAGTTATTTTTTATTTCTTTTCAGTATTTTATCAAAAAAATCATCGGCAAAGGTCACCTCAGGTGTAAATGAAACATATTCTGGTATAAATTTTTGGTGTATTATTTCAGATATATTAGATATTAAGTTTGCATATTTAAGGTCTTTTTCACCAACAAGGAGAAAGTCAATGAAATCATTTCCAGATACCTTATTTTTGTCATACTTTTTCTTAAACTTTTTTATCCTTTTTATAAATATGTCTTTTTTTCTATTTTTCTTATATTTAGTGTTATCTTCTTTAGGTTTAAGTAACTTATATATCTTTCTTTTTTGCTTTTTTGTTAACATAATATTTAGATAAGATTTAATAAAGTCAATTACTTCGCTTTTGTCCACATTAAACTTATCAGTTGCATTAAATATAGTAGTTTTAAATATTAGTTCTGCTAACTCATTGATATCAATTTTTTCTTTTTTCCAAAACATAAATAATATTACCTCCAATTAATAATATAATAATAAAAAAATATAAAATCCTATATAAAATATGTACTATTTTTATTTCTTTCATTATTTTCATTAGTATTTGTTTTGATCATTGATTCAACTACTTCTTTACCAAATTTTGTTAGTTTTAATCCATTGCTGTCAATCTCTATTAGACCAAGCTTCTCTAATTTCTGTAGTATCTCTTTTAACTCATCTTCATCGATATCATAACTCATTTTTCAACCCCACTCACTAAAAAATATTACTTTATCATCATCATTTTTTACAAAATGAAACTCGCAGTGGTTAAATATTTTATCGGCTAAAAAGTATACACCTGCATCAAGTTCATTATAAATCTTTTTAAGTTGTATATCGTATTCTGATAATGGTACTATATATTCAATTTTTTTACCATTGACAATTTTTACTTCTAGACCATCGAGACACTTTATCTCTCTCAACCTTTTTTTATAAAATAGTACTTTAGGCACTATTTTTACCCAATAAGTATTTCTATATTGTTTGTAGTGTTCTTTTTTAATAAGTAAGTAATCTCCTTCATCTTTTTCCCACTTTTTTTTAAGTATACATTTACCAAATTTAAGGTCTGTTGATAGTCTATATTGTTCTGATGGTTGTATACCTACGGGATATTTATATATTGTTTCTCCACAAGTTTCACAATACACAAATCTGCCTATAATGAACACCCCCTTTACTCCTTAACAATTAGTTCATAAATTAGATCAATATTATCTACAAGGTGAGATATTTTTGAAAATACATAGTTAAAGTT
>Ga0164318_10001997_pt1 | contig 18657 bp, 13 predicted proteins | sample GuaBasSedimGuay9_FD_113734 | JGI IMG/M metagenome (GOLD analysis project Ga0164318, IMG submission 113734) | Subseafloor sediment microbial communities from Guaymas Basin, Gulf of California, Mexico - Guay9, Core 4571-4, 0-3 cm | ecosystem: Environmental > Aquatic > Marine > Hydrothermal vents... | reverse complement strand
TAAATTTTTAGAAGAATATTCTGAGAATTATGATTATATTGTATATCAAATACATCCAATGAAATATGATGAAAAGAGGATGGAGGTTATAAAAAAAATATTATTATATCTAAAAAATAAAGAGGTAACTTTTTTGAAGTTATCTGATTATTTTTATTTATCGCATCCTCAGGTTGATTTTGAAAAATAAAAGTTTAAAAATTAATTTAATTTCTTGACTTTTAAATTAAAATTTTTTATTTTTATAATTGATGAGAAGATTTATTAAAAAAATGCATAATATATCTTTTTATATTTTTCATAGTGTATATGATTTTCAAGTTTTAAAGAGAGGAAATATTGTGAGTAGTTGTATTAAGAATATAAAAATTATTTTAGAAATGTTAAAAAAACAGTTTTTATTATTTATAGAATTATTATATGGGAGTATATGTGATAATAAATGGCCTTTAAAAAAGAAACTTCAGAATTATGAAAATTATTATAGCTTTTGTTTTGGGAGTTTAAATTTGAATAGGAATATTTTTTGCGGTACTTTTTTAAATAAGTTGAAGGCTATTTATATATAAATATGATTTTTATTTTAAGTTTATGAAGGAGGGAACAATAATGATAACTATTTTTTTTCCTGTTTATGATGATAAGCAGCCTTTGGATAGAGTGCTAAAGGCTTTTGCAACATCGACAAGTAATGATTTTAAATTAATAATTGCTAATTTTTGTAACAGACCTGTTCCTAAAATAGACGAGCTGGATTATACAGTGGAAAATTTAGAATTAGATATTAGGGCAAAAGTATTTAATTATATAATTAATAAATATGGAGGGGATATTTTTATAGCATTACCTCCGTATATAATTCCGGAATATAATTTTATTGAAAATTTCACAAAAGTATTTAAAGATAGTATATATGGGATTGCTTATTCTGATTATTATCAAGAGTTAGAAGATGGTTTGTCAAAGGTGGAGTTGTTTGATTGGGAAGGGCAGATTGAAGAAAGATTTGACTTTGGTTATATAAAAGCTTATAGAGTGGCATATTTAAAAGAAATGGGACTATTTGATGAAAATTTAAAAATAATGGAAGATTATGATATGTGGTTAAAAATTACTGATAAGTATAAAATAGCACATATTAAATTTTTTTTGTATAGTACAGTTAAGCCAGAGGAAAAAAAGGTAGATGATGATTTATCAAAGAAATTGTTTTCCCCCGGTGGTAGTGGGTTAGGCCAATTTTCTTATCTTTTTTATCCACCTGAAATGGAAAAAGAAACTAAAGAAGTATTTTTTGCTATGTTAAAAAGGCGAGAAGCTTTTTTAGAACATGAAAATTGGGAAGTGGATTATTCTAATGCCAGATATGAAGTTATGGCAAGTGTAGTAATTCCTGTTTTAAATAGAGAGAAATATATTGGTAATGCAATACAGAAAGTATTGGATGGTACTTTTGATGATTTTGAAATTATTGTTGTTGATAATGGATCAATTGATAGAACATGTGAGATAGTAGAGAGTTTTACTGATAAAAGAGTTAGATTAATAAGAAATAATGGGAAGTCTATTGCAGATGCTTTGAATAGAGGTATTAAAGAATCAAAAGGAAAGTATATTTGTCAGCTTGATAGTGATGATGAATATTTGCCAGAAACATTGGAGTGTATGGTTGGTCATTTAGAATCTCATCCTAAATGCGGTCTTGCTATTTCGTATTATGAATTGATGGATGAGGCTGGGAATCCTTTGCCAGAGTTGGGAGTTATAAAACATCTTGAATATGATAGAAATAATATTTTGAGGACAGACGGTGCTGGTGCTTTGAGGGTTTTCCCAAAGGTTGTTTTAGAGGAATTTGGATTATATGATGCTGAGCATTATGGAAATTTTGGTGAGGATTATGATATGGTTCTTAAGGTTTCTGAAAAATATGATGTTGATAGAGTGCATAAGGTATTATATAGATATAGGAGACATGATGATAATACAGATGTGACTCGTGAACCTCTTATGAAAGTGAGAAATAAATTGCATGCGCGACTTTCTGCTTTAAAAAGAAGGCAGGAATTAAATAAGCGTTTGAAGGCTGGCAAATAATTTTGCTCTTGAGGTGGGTGTTTTCCAAGCCCACCTTTTTTTATTTTTTGTGATAAATTTATCTTGAATTATCTGGATTTTCGATTATATTCAAAGATGTTATGAAACAGTGTAAAATTATTGGTATATGTGGTGGTTCCGGTTCTGGAAAAACAACAATAGTTAAAAATATTGAAAAAATAATAAAGGATTTTGTATTTATACCTCAAGATAATTATTATAAATCGGCTGAATATGTTAATAATGATAATATTACTGCTTTTAATTTTGATCATCCTGATGCCATTGATAATGAATTATTATATAATCAACTAAAGAGTTTAAAAAATAATGAAATAATTCAAATGCCGCAGTATGATTTTGTTCGTAATAAAAGATTAGAAGAGACTACATTAGTTAAGCCAAAAAAATTAATAATTGTGGAGGGGATTTTTATATTTTTTTACAAGAAAATAAGGGATTTGATAGATTTGAAGATTTATGTAGATACTCCAGATGATATTAGGTTTATTAGAAGATTGAAAAGAGATATCAAAGACAGAGGGAGGACATTAGACTCTGTAGTTAGTCAATATTTAGAATTTGTACGACCAGGGCATTATGAATTTGTGGAGCCCACTAAAGTTTATGCGGATATTATAGTTCCAGAGGGAGGATTTAATCAAAGAGCAATAAATGTATTTATTCCTTTTTTGAAAAACATTATAGATGATTAGAGGAGAATGTAAAATGGATAAAGGTTATATTCAAATTTATACAGGAGATGGAAAAGGAAAAACAACGGCCGCTATTGGTCTTGCAATAAGAGCCTATGGGGCTGGTTTGAAGATATTTTTTGCGCAATTTGTAAAGGGACAGGAATATAGTGAAATTAAAGCCTTGAAAAAATTTGAGGATAGAATTTTTATAAGGCAATATGGGAGAGAGTGTTTCATTTATAAAAAGCCGACAGAGGAAGATATTGAAATAGCAAGAAATGGTTGGGAACAGGTCAAAAGAGCTATTTTTGAAGAAGAGTATGATGTTATAATTTTAGATGAATTAAATATTGCGCTTTATTATGAATTAATTTCTGTAAAAGATGTTATAGATGTTTTGAAAAATAAACCGGTTTCTAAGGAAGTGGTGATTACAGGTCGTAAAATGCCAAATGAATTTTTTGAATACGCTGATTTAATTACTGAAATGAAAGAAATAAAACATTATTATCAAAAAGGAATTCAGGCAAGAAAGGGGATAGAATTTTAGATTATTCTATCCCGGTTAGTCCTTTTATATATTGGAGTCTTTCATAACTTTCTGGATATTCACTTCTTGATCTACTTAATAACCCTCTAAAATCACTAATTGTTTTATAATTTTTTTTATTCATCCATTCTTCAATACCTTTTAGGATATTTGTGATAGAATCAATACCATTTTTATATAACACAGAGCATATCTGGCAAACTGTTGCCCCGCCTAATAAGAATTTGATTACACTTTCAGCATTATAAATTCCTGTAGAGGCTGCAATATCAAATTCAAATTGACCTGACAAAAGGGATGTCCATCTTAAAGAGGTATACATTTCAGTTGGTGAACTTAAAATATTTGCAGGTTTTAATTTTATTTTTTCAATATCGATATCAAAGTTGTAGAATCTATTAAAGAGGACTATTCCATTTATTCCAATATCTGAAAATTTTTGAACAATATTAGATAAGTTTGTAAAAAATGGGCCTATTTTAATTGATAATGGAAGTTTTATACTTTTTCTAACATTTTTTATAATTTCTATGTATAAATTTTCTATATCAAGTGAATTTTTGTCTGGATTATTCGGCAATATAGCAAGGTTTAGTTCTAATGCATCGGCCCCAGCATCTTCTATTTTTTTAGAATAATCAATCCATACTTTATCAGAAATACAATTTAAGCTTGCTATAACTGGAATACTGAGTTCTTTTTTTGCATCTTTTATGAGTTTTATATAGTAGTCTGGCCCATATTCCATTGATATTTTATTTATATAGTCATAGACTTCAGTATGCCATGCTGAATCGCCTTGATCTAAAGTTTCTTTATTTTCAAAGAGGACTTGTTCTTCAAATAAAGATTTTAGCACTACAGCTCCTGCCCCTGCTTCTTCGATCTTTTTTAATTTTGATATATTACTGGTAAGACTGCTACTTGAAGCAATAATAGGGTTTTTTAATTCGATCCCAAGATAATAAGTAGATAAGTCAGCCATTTGTTTACTCCTTATTAAAATTTTAAAATCTGTGGAAATATTTACTAATGAACATCAGACATTCTTTTACATGGCTTCTAAAATATTGCCATTTATGGCCACCGTCATCTATTCTGAATTCGTGATAAACCTGTTTTTCTAATAATATTTGATGTAAAAGGCAATTTCCAATTGATAATGCATCATCATCACCGCAAGTAATATAAAATTTTATAGAGTTTAAAGTCTTAGTGTCTAATTTTTTTGCAAGATCTATAGGATTGTTATTTCTATAATGTGCATTTAATCTTTCTTTTCCTTTAAGATTATCTCCAAAAATATTTTTGAAATATCGTTCATATCTTTTGTCTTCTAAATTAACTAAATAAGAATCAGTCCATATTGCGGCACTAATTGGAGCACATACATAAAATAAATCAGGATGTTTTAAAGCATATACTAAGCTTCCCCATCCTCCCATAGATAAACCACTAACAGCTCGATAACTTTTTTCTTTTCTTATTCTATATTTGTTTTCAATAAATGGGATAAATTCTTTGATAAACATATCTTCGAAAGGATAATTATTTTGATAATCATTGATATACCAGGAAACTTTTGCATCTGGCATTACAATTATCATTGGGGTTATATTTCCGTCTTTTATTCCATTATCCATTGTATATTGGATTTCTCCAAATTGTACCCATGCTGTATTGTCATCCGTAAAACCATGTAGTAGATAAACTACAGGATATAATCTTTGAGAGATATTATAATCAGGAGGTAAATAAATATCATATTTTACTTTACCATTGAGTATTTTACTTTGCATAGTTAAATTTTCATAAATAACACCATTTTGCGCGCTTATGCTTATATATAAAATTATTAATATTAGTATCACATAAAGATTTTTCATAATTTCTCCTTTTTGTAGCTGTAGCTATAGAACCCAGTATTAATTATAAAAAAAATATATTTTTTTTCAAGATAAAATTTTAATTTAGTTTTAAATAATTGACAAAAAACTTTTTTAATGTATTTTTATATAACAGAGAAATAATTTTGCGAATAGTTCAAGGGGGGATATTATGAAAATATCATTGTATGTTATAGTATTATGGATAATTTTTACTTTACAAGTTAATGCTGCTGAAATATCTGGGAGAGTATATAATCGATCAAATCTAAGTGGAACAGTTCAGATCATTTTAATGAAAACAGATTATATTTCGGGGACTGAGAACCCTCTCACTATGATAGAAGCTAATTCTAATATGACATATAAATTTAATAATGTCAAAGTTGGGAAGTATATTTTATTAGCTTTTATTGATTTGAATAATAATTCCAGCATTGATGATGAAAGTGAGCCTTTTGGCTATTATTCTATTTCTGGCAATAAAATGGATACTTTGGTTGTTCAAAATGAGTCGGATATTTTAACTGATATTAATATAATTATTCATGATATTGGGTATTATAATAGAAATTCATCGATTTCTGGAAAAATAATAAATAACACAGAATATTTAAATTATAATATTTATGTATTGGCAGTATTAAATCCAAATTCTGGAAATAAGACTTTGTTCAATTGTATAGTTCAAAATGATGGAAGTTTTAAGTTAGAAGGCCTTGTTAAAGGCACTTATGTTCTTTATGGTATTATAGATACAAATGGAAATAATCAAATAGATACCAATGATTTTCGGCAATGTTATAGGGATGAGGATGGCTGTATTGAAATAAATTTAGATGATAACCAGAATTTAGAGGGGATTGAGATTGTATTAGAGGATAAAAAAGTTTCAAAAATAGGAAAGATAAAGGGGGTTGTTTATAATTTAACAGAGGATAAAGAAAGTGATATTTACGTTAAAGCTTTTTTGAATCCTGAAATAAATAGCTATCAAAATTTTTTTAAAATTAAGGCTGGAGACGATGGCGGTTTTGTTTTTGATAGTTTGCCAGTAGGCAGATATTTGATTTCGGCATTTTTGGATAAAAATGGCAATGGGGAATATGATAGTGCTGAAATTATGGGATGTTATATTGATACGTTACAAGATACAACCTGTAGTAAGGTAGCATTGAATAATGATGATTCTATAGATGGAATTTATATTTTTTTGTTCAGTAGATATCAAGCTAATTCGTCAGTTATTTTAGGAAAGGTTATTTCCAATAGAAGTGATATGGGGCCAATTAGGGTGGTATGTGAAAATTCTGATTTTCATCAAGAAATAATATTGGATTACCCGAGTAGATATATTTTTAGAAAATTGGAATCTGGTTTTTATAAGGTATGGGCATTTTTAGATGAAAATGCAGATTCTGTTTATAATGATGGAGAGTTTTTTAGTTGTTTGAAAGAAAATGATAATGGTTGTGATTCAATATATATTGCTGAAGGCGAAAAATTAGAAGATCAAAATATTATACTTTTGTATCCTTACTTAAGACTCACAGGAAAGATTATTGATAAATCTTATAATAATAATTATATTGTTTATTTAAAAACAGATACTTTACTTTATGGACATTCTTTTGAAGTTTTGAATATTGGAAATAAACAGGAATTTTTTTTAGATATATTTAAAAAGAATACATATTATTTGTATGTTGTTGCTGATGTTAATAAAAATAATAAGGTTGATTTGGAGGATCGATTCGGTTTTTTTGATAGGAATAATGATGGTTCCCCTGACCCTTTAGAAGTATCTTCTTTTTTAGGAAATATGGATTTAGAAATTGAGGTTAAATATTTTATTAAAGATAAAATTCAGGCGAAAGCAGTTATTAATGGTAAAATAGTTTTGAAAGAGCCAAATTACCCAGTAGATTCTTTTAAAGTAAAAGCCATTAATTCTTTAGGGAAGGTGTTTATAAGTGATGTGGGCTTGGATTCAAGTTTTTCTTTGAATCTTTCACCGGGGAAATATATTTTATTTACAGAAAAAACTGAAAAATTTTATCGAACTTATTACCCTTCAACATTATTTATGGACAGTGCTGTTATTTTAGAACTTAAAGATAAAGATACTATAAATGATATTAATGTTTATCCGATTGTTAAAGAACTTAAAAAAGGTGTGTTAAATGGTTTTGTATTTGATAGCATAACAAATTCTCCTCTAATTAATGCTGTTGTTCAATTGTATAATGATTCGGTTAAAGTTTTTAAAATGACAGATACAGCTGGTTTTTTCTCTTCAGGAAAAGTAAAAGCAGGCTCTTATAATTTAATTATAAACAAAGCTGGTTATACCCCTTATAAAGATAGTTCAATTGTAATAGAAGCAGATTCTGTTAGGGAATTAATTATAAAGTTGTTCCCATATTCTTATGATACGATTAAGCCGGAGATACAGGCTATTTATCCTCTTCCATTTGCTATGGATGTTTCTAACAAAGCTTCCATTGTAATTGCTTTTTATGATAACCAGACAGGTATAAATAAAGAATCTATAAGTATTTCAATTAATTATCAAAATATTTTACTTAATGAAAGTGATGGGTATTATAAGATTGGCGAGAGGGCTCATGGTTATATTTTTAGATATTCTCCGAAAGATAATTTTTTATCAGGAGATACTGTTTATGTTTCTGCTGAAGTACAGGATTTGCAAAATAATAAAGCACATTTAGAATATTATTTTGTTATACAAAAAGATACTATTCCGCCGAGATTTGTAAATCCGCCTGAAATTAAAGAGATTACAGAGAAGTCTGTTTATTTTATTTTTTCAACTAATGAAAAAGCCCGAGCTATTGTGAAATATTTTGAAAAAGAAATTAATGATACATTGATTTATTCAATAGACGGTTATCAGCAAAATTTTAATGTGTTTTTAACCAATTTAAAGAGTAAGGCTGTTTATAAGGGTATTATTGAGTTGTATGATCAATATGGTAATGGCCCGCATAAGAGTAAAATTTTTCATTTTAAGACTTTGCCTGCCCCAGATACTATTTCTCCTATTTTTGTTAATGAACCATATTTCCCTTATATTTCAAATAGTAAAGCTCTCTTAGTTTTTAAAACAGATGAGCCGACTAATGCAATTGTTGTTTATGGTTTGACTAATGCTTTACAGGATACAATATTGGATAGAGATTATAAAAAGAATCATTTCATAACATTAGATTCTCTAAAAGAGGCAACAGAATATTTTTGTAAAATAGTTGTTTTTGATAGAGATTCTAATTCTACAGAAAGTAAACTTCAAGCATTTTCCACTAAGATTAATGAGGATGAAAATCCGCCGGTTTTTATTAGAGGCCCTGTTATTACTGGTATAAAAACAGATCAGGCAACTTTATTCGCATTAACGAATGAAATTGCTTCAGTTAATATTAGTTTAGAAGATACAACAGGCAAGGTATTATCTTTTTATGATGATTCTTTAGTTTACCATAAAATTGATTTAATAGATTTAGAACCATCCACAAAGTATTCATATTCAATTTTTGCTGTAGATTTAAATGGAAATGAGAGCGAAGAGATAAAGGGAGAATTTACTACTAAAAAATATGAGGATACATTACTTTTAATTAAAAATGTCCGTACTGTTAGTTCTTCTAATAATTCTGCTATGATTATGTGGGAAAATAATAAGCTTACTACCGGTTTTGTATATTATGGCACTGATATGGATAATTTTGATATTTTTGAAGAAACTGCTGTGAAACGTTTTCATCAGGTAGCATTATCAAATTTACAGGTAGGAGTTAAATATTATTTTTATATAAAATCAATAGATTTATCATATAATTCGATTATTTCTGATACATTTGATTTTATTTTAGAAAAAATAGAAGATTCGGAACCACCTGTTATTATTGCAGGGCCTAAAGTTAATATTTATGATAATAAGGTTGTATATCAGTTTAAAACAGATGAACCTGCAATAGTTCAGTTTACATATTGGGAGGAGAATAATCAAAATCTTAGAAATACCATTACAGAAGAGGATTTTAAAGAAAAACATTCCTTGATTATATCTGATTTATTACCTTCAACAGATTATGAATTTGTTTTAACTATGAAAGATGTAAATGGCAATATGTCATCATGGCCACAATCTGGCTCATCAAAATTAGCTCGGCAAGATAAAAATGTTTTTATAACAAGTTTTTTCGATATGTATCAGACAGGTAAAAATTCTTTTAATACAAATTCTAATGCAGATACAACTGCTCCTAATATCATTTTAGGGCCAACAGCATTTGAACGAACAGATAATTATATAACATTATATTGGAAAACAGACGAGCCATCAATTGGAGAGGCTTATTGTGTAAAAAATGATAATAGTTTTAATGAATATCAAACTGAATCCGAATATACTACAGAGCATTATTTTTCCTTTTATAATTTGAATTCAAATTCCACGTATAAATTTGTTATTTTTAATACAGATATTAATAATAATGGTCCAGTACAATATAAGGATACTTTAATCTATAGGACAAATTTGAAGCCAGATAATAGACCGCCTGAATTGATTAATGAAATAAAGGTAACAGATATTACAGCGGATAGGGCTGTACTTATTTCAAAGACAGATAAGCCAGCTATTGCTAAAGTTCAGCTATACAATAATGAGGAGCTGATAAAAGATTATGCAAGTTCTTTCAGGGAGAAAGAACATAAAGTGTTTTTAACAAATTTATTGGCACGAAATAATTATAGCTCTACAAATGAATTTTGTGATGGTAGTGGTAATTGTAGCAATGATATTATTAAAGAATTTGAAACTACAGCGGAGACTGATTTCAAAGCGCCAACATTAGTTGATTCTGCAATTGTAGTAGGTAGGGACTATTTTAGAATCTATTTATCTTTTGATGAATTAAGTACGGTTTTAGTGGAGTATTCTAAATTAGAGGAAGATAATTTCATAAGTGTTTCTGATCTGGAACCTGATAGAGAACATGATTTATTGATTACTAATTTAGAAGGGAATACTGTATATAAGCTAATATGTTATTATCAGGATACATATGGAAATATTGATTCATTAGTTGGATTGATAAAATCTACTGATATATATGGCGATACAATTGCACCGGATAAACCATTGGGGTTGACTTTTTCTTTTGATGAGCTTAACAGATTAATTTTGAAATGGAATGGAGTATTATCAAAGGATGTTACGGGGTATAATATTTATATAAAATCTGGGGGCTCTGGGGGAGAATTTGAGAAGATTGCAAGTAATATTATTGATACAGAATATATTGATGATAGAGATATTTATTCGGATAAAGAATATGCGGTCACTGCTATTGATATACAAGGGAATGAGAGTCAAAAAAGTATATTGAAGATTACTTCTGTTGAGGAAAATTATAATAAAGAGATTAAGTTTAATAAATTAGTAGTAGAAAATAATTATCCCAACCCATTTAATCCTCTAACTATTATAAAGTATTATATTCCTCGAGCAGGCACAGTTGAAATTGATATTTTTAATATTATTGGCCAGAGAGTATTTCATATTAAGAAAAAGCAAGATTCTGGTTGGCATAAATTTATATGGGAAGCAGATAATAAATACCCTACTGGAATTTATTTCTATAGAGTAAAATTTTCTAAAGATGTTATTATAAGAAAAATGATGATATTAAAATAAATTTATATTATAATTGATTATTCTCTTATTATAGAGAATACGCCTTTTAACTTTTTTAATTTAGCTATTATTTTGCTTAAATGAGTGAGATTTTTTATTTGAATTGTTATACTGGCATTCATTATATCATAGTCTTGGGACATATTTAATTTTAGAATTTTTGAGTTTTGATCTGTTATTATATGACTTATATCGCTTAGAGTATTTCCGCTGGCTTTAAATTTTAGTTTTAAAGTAGCATTAAAAATTTCATCTCCTTTGAGGTTCCAATATACCTCAATTAATCGTTCTCTTTCTCCATTAAGTTTTGCGATATTAATACAGTCTTTTCTATGCACTGTTATTCCTCGGCCTCTACTAATGAATCCTATTATATCATCGCCTGGGATAGGTTGGCAACATTTAGCGAATCTGTAACTTATATCATTTATTGATTCTATTCTAATTCCTTTATGGTCTTTTTTGATAAATTCAAGAATTTTTTGTAATCTACTTTCAGTTTTTTCTTCATAAGTTTTAGCATATAGTTTTTTTATTACATTACCGGCTGAGAGTTCTCCATTTGCTATAGCTGTAAATCCATTTTCAAGAGTATGAAATCCAAAAGATTGGAATGCACTGATAATTTCTTCATCTTTTGGATATGGCAGTTTTCTTTTATGTAGGTGGAGTGTTAAAATTTCTTTGCCCATTTCAACAGTTCTTTTATATCCTTCTTTTTTGAACCAATTCTTTATTTTATTTCTGGCTTTTAATGTAGTAACAAATTCGAGCCAATCTCTGCTTGGGGTTTTCTGAGGAGATGTTAAAATTTCTACTATATCTCCATCTTTTAGTTTGTAGCTAAGTGGTACAATTTTATTGTTTACTATTGCGCCATTGCAATGTAATCCTATATCAGTATGTATCGCAAAGGCAAAATCTAAAGCAGTTGCTCCTTTTAAAAAAGCTATGGGATGCCCTTTTGGGGTGAAAACAAAGATTTCTTCTCTAAAAACATCATCTTTAAGAGCTTTGACGAATTCGGTTGGTTCTGATGATTCTTGATAAACTTCTAATAATTGTCGCATCCATTCAAATTTTTTTAATTCTTCTTCTTTGATTTTTTTTAATTTTTCTTTATACCCCCAATGGACAGCAATTCCTTTTTCAGCGATTTTATGCATTCCTTCAGTGCGGATTTGTATTTCTATTATTTTATTGTTTGATGTTACCACTGTAGTATGAATAGATTGATATAAATTTCTTTTTGGATTTGCAATATAATCTTTGAATCTATCATTTATTGGTTTATATATTGAATGAACTATTCCCAGTGCAAAATAGCAATCTTCTTTTGTTTTTGTAATTATCCTTATAGCCAGTAGATCATAGATTTGCTTTAGGGTATAATTTTTATTTTTCATTTTTCTATAAATGCTCCATAGGTGTTTTGGCCTGCCTTCTACTTTAGCAAATATCCCATTTTCTTTAAGTTTTTCCATAATTTCAGAGCTGATATTTGCTATAATTTTTTCTCGTTCAGCTCTTGTTTCTTGCTGAATTTTTTTAATATTTTTTTTAATATTTTCATATTCTTCTTTATAAAGATATTTAAATGCTAAATCTTCTAATTCCCATTTTATTTTACCCATACCAAGCCTATGGGCTAAAGGCGCGTATATATCTATTGTTTCTTGAGATTTTTGTATTCTTTTTTCTTCGGATTGTATAGAGTCTAAAGTTCGCATATTGTGTAATCTATCTGCAAATTTTATTATAATTACTCTCGGGTCCTGACTCATTGCGAGGAATAGTTTTTTGTATGCATCTTTAAAATGTGAATCAAGTCCTTTTTGTTCATATTTTATAATTTTTGTAACACCATCAACCAGAAATGCAATTTTTTCGCCAAAGTTTTCTTTTATTAATTCTAAATCTACATCTGTATCTTCTACAGTATCATGTAAGAGCCCTGCTATTATTGCTTCTGTATCATTTAAAAATTCAGCAACAATAAGTGCAGTTTCTACACAATGCACAAAATATGGTTCTCCTGATTTTCTTTTTATTGTAGAATGAACACTTTCAGCGAATTTATAAGCATAGCTTATAGAATCAAGGTCTATATTTGAGCACATAGATGTTAATTTTTCAAGAAAAGTTGTTAAATTATATTTCATTTTCTATCTCGTTAAAATAATTTAATATCTCTGAGTATGAAAATCCTTTACTATAAAGATATTTCATTATTTTGTTTTTGTCAACTTTCAAATTTTTGTATTTCTTTTTTTTTATTATACGTTCTATTATTTCATGTTGTCTGTTGTTTGCATAGACTTGTTTTATTATTTGCTCTATTAATTCTTTATCTTTTGTTTTTTGCTGGAGTTTCATTTTTAGCATCATGGGTCCCCATAAATTTGTATTAATTTTGTCATTAGCCCATATCGTTAGATATTTTGCGTCATTAACATAGCCTAATTCTTTTAGCCTATTTAAAATTTTTTGGATTATCTCGTCAGGAATCTTTTCTTTTGATAATTTAGCGGTTAATTCTTTTTCAGAATAATATTTACGTGATATAAGATCGAATGCTTTTTTTTTGCCATATTCAAGATAATTATCATTTAGAATAGTTTGTAATATTTGTTTGCTTAAGATATTACCTACTTTTAAAATATTATTATATTTCACAAATATTAAATCAGATAATAGAATTTTTTCATTATTCTCAAATAAAATTAATATATTATTTTTTTTAGTTTTAATTATTTCTGTTATTTTCACTGTTTATTTTTTTTCTACTTCCTTATTTTCATCAGGATTGATTATTCCTAATTTTATTTTAATTTCTTTTTCTATTTTATCCATTAATTCTGGATGTTCTTTTAGATATCTTGTAACATTTACTCTTCCTTGCCCTAATCTTTCATCTCCATAAGAAAACCAAGTACCACTTTTTGTAATAATTTTATTTGCAACACCTAAATCTAATAATTCGCCGGTACGGGAAATTCCTTCGTTATATATAATATCGAATTCAGCTTTTTTAAAAGGTGGAGCAACTTTATTTTTAACAATTTTTGTGAGGACTCTGATACCGATGTCCTGGTCACCATTTTTTATAGATGAGATTCTTCTGATTTCTATTCTTACAGATGAATAAAATTTTAATGCTCGTCCACCTGTTGTGGTTTCTGGATTGCCAAACATAACACCGATTTTTTCTCTGACCTGATTTATGAAGATTGCGCATGTTTTTGATTTTGAAATAGCACCAGTTAATTTTCTGAGAGCCTGAGACATTAATCTTGCCTGAAGTCCCATATGAGAATCTCCCATATCTCCTTCTATTTCTGCTTTTGGTACAAGAGCAGCTACTGAATCTATAACAACAACATCAACTCCGCCACTTCTTACTAATGTTTCTGCAATTTCTAAAGCTTGTTCTCCTGTATCAGGTTGCGAGATTAATAGATTATCTATATCTACTCCGAGTTTTCTTGCATAGCTTGGATCAACTGCATGTTCGGCATCGATTATTGCTGCGACTCCACCTAATTTTTGAGCTTCTGCGATTATATGAAATGCTAATGTTGTTTTTCCAGAAGATTCTGTCCCGTATATTTCAATTATTCTACCACGAGGCACACCACCTACACCAAGTGCTAAATCTAAGTTTAATGAACCAGTAGGTATAACATCAATATTTTTAGAATAATTATCGTCTCCCATTAACATTATTGAGCCTTTACCAAAATTTCTCTCAATTTGTTCTATTGCGAGCTCCACTGCCTTTTTTTTATCTGGATTGAATTCATTTAAAGTTTTTTTGATTTTTGACATATTAACCCTCCATTACATTATAAATTATAATTATTCTTTTTTTAAATTAATATATTTTTTAATATAATCAAGTTTATTTTTTAGAATAAATATCTTAATTTTCATTTTTTTCTATTTTTCTTTTTAATCTTGTAATTCGATTTTGAATATTATTTTTTAATTCTTGATTAATTGTTTGCTTGAAGTAGTAATTTTTTTCTATGAGCCCATTGATTTTAGATAAAGCGATTTTGGAATAATCCAGTGCTTTTTTAAAATCTTTTATTTTAAATTCATATAATTTTGCTAATTCTATTAAAGAATTTATATTTTGGATTTTTTCCCATAATTTTTCTGCTTGTTGATGTTTTTTCATTTTTTTGTAAGTGTCGGCAATTATCTCTAATATTTGGTTATCAATAGAATTATATTCTTCATAGAATTCAATTACCTCTTGATATTTTTTTTGTTTATGAAAAAAATATAGGATATTATGCTGTTGTTGTTTATTAAAAGAAGAATTTATTTTGTTATTATTAATTAGTAACAGTAGTGCCAGAAGGCTTATAATATCATTTTTATTATGTTCTAATATTGGGAATATTAATTGCCAATTGCCTGTACGAAGAAATTCAAAATAGTAATTTGCAATTTCATATCCTGGCACATCATCTTGTCTTATAAATTTTATTATTTTTTCTTCAATTGTTCCAAGAGAAAAATTGTTGAGCTCTTGTTTCCATATTCTTCTTGCAATGTGTAGTAGATCTATATGAACTAAATTATCTATAAATGATTTGTCAAGTTGATTTAGTAAGAGTTGATTTTTTAGTATATGAATATCAAATGTTTTGCCATTGTATGTTATTATGTAATTATGCTGTTTGAGTATATCTGATATTTCTTTTAGGAATAATGGGAGTTTACCGACATTATCAATGAAATATTGTTTTATATAAATTTGTTTTTTTTTGATATATAATAGCCCTATGAGAAATGGATAATTCCCGGCTCCAATAGAGAGTCCAATTGTTTCCAGATCAAAGAATATTATTTGTTCAATTGGCATTAGATCTATTTTGTTTATGCCAGCAATATTAAAAAGGAATTCATTGTCAAATTTTTCTGGAATTTGTATTGTATAATTACCGTAGCGGAATGGCAGAGTGATGATTTGTTTGAATATATTATTATGAGTGATAGGTTTAATATTTTGTTTTTTTGGTGGTTGAGTATTTTTTTTAGTAGATGTTTCAATGGTTTTGAAAAAAGAGTTTATATTCATTTATTCGTGAAAAGAAATAATTTTGCCATTTATCATTGTTAGAATAATGTTAAAATCATTATCAAAAGCAACAATATCAGCATTTTTACCTGGTAAAATTGAACCATTGGTTTTTTGTATTCCTAATAAAGTAGCAGGGTTTAAGGTAGCCATTTTTATTGCATCTTCCAGCGGAATACCAATAGAATGAAGAAATTTTATTCCATTTTTTAATATTAAAGATGAACCAGCGATTGTACCATCTTCTTTTCTCTTAAACATACCTTGTTCAAAATATACTTCTTCATTGTTAGCATAAAATGGCCCTTCTGTAAGTCCTGTAGGTTTTATAGAATCTGTTACCATGATAATTTTGTTTATGGGTTTAGTTCGAAAAAGAAGTTTTAAGATGGCCGGATGAAGATGATAACCGTCGGCTATTATTTCACATGAAACTTCTGGATGAATTAATATTGAGCCAACAACACCGGGATCACGGTGATGAAGTCTTCGCATAGCATTAAAAAAATGTGTTGAATGAACAATTCCTGCCTGCATTCCTTCTAACATATTTTCATAAGTAGCATTAGAATGTCCTGCTGATAAAATTATATTATGCTTCAAGCAATATAGTGCTAATTCTCTCATGTTTTTGAGTTCTGGCGCTACAGTCATAATTTTTATATGTCCTCTGGATGCTTCATATAATTTTTTCATAAATTCAATATCAACTTCGCGCATATATTCGGGGTTTAATACTCCTCTTTTATCTCTTGATATAAAAGGTCCTTCTAAATGTAAACCAAGTATTTTTGCACCTTTTTCTTTTCCTATGGCATTTGTAACAGCTTTAATATTTTCTATAAAATCATTTTCAGCTTTTGGATATAATGTAGGGCAGAAGCCTATTACACCATATTCTGCAAGGTGTTCTGATATTTTTAGAATTGACTCAGTATTTCCATCAGCTGTATCATAGCCGTGTAACCCATGAATATGAGTATCAATAAAACCTGCAGAAATATTTGCTCCATTTAGATAATAGATTTGCGTATCCGATGGGAGTTTTCTTTTTTTAAACCTTTCATTGCTTATAACATCTTCAATAGTGCCATCTTTTATTATTACTGTACTTTTTTCAAGTACTGTAAATCCTGTATAGATTGTACCGTTATATAAACATACAGTGCTCATAATTTTCTCCTTTCCAATTTTTTAAATTATAAAAAAATGGATTATATTGCAATATTAAATTGAATTAGATATATAATTTTTTTTCTTTAATTATATTATAAACTGGAGAAGAAACTAAATATTTGTAGGGCAAATTATTTTTTATCCAATCCCTTACCATTGAGCTTGATATTTCTATTATTGACGTTTTTAGCATTATAAAAGCATTTTTATCAATATCAAAGTCCTTATTGATTACAGAATTAGTATATCTTTTTAGTACTGCTATTTTTATTAATTGAGTTATTTTTTTATAATCTTTCCATTTATCAAAAGATTTGAAATTATCTTCACCAATAATTAGATATTTATCATATTGAGAGTAGTGTTTGTTTATATATTTTACAGTATCAATTGAATAACTGATTTCTTGTTTATTTATTTCAAAATATTCAATATCAAAGAAATTAAAATCATTTACTATTGTCTGGAGCATTTGGATTCTAATTTCTTTATTAGTAAAAGATGGTCTGTTTTTATTCGGAGATATCCAGGCGGGAATAAAAAAAATTTTTTTTAAATTTAGTATTTTTTGAGCTTCAATTAAGGGAATAATATGTCCTAAATGTGGAGGATCAAAACTTCCACCAAAAAAACCTATTTTTTCCATATACTAATAATATAGATTTGTATTAAAAATGTCAATCTATATTTTTATTGTTAAAATATATAGAGGTAGTTAAGATAATTGTATGGTATTATTTAGAAAATAGAAATAAGGCTATTGATTTCATTCATGATTATTTTCCTCTTTAAACAGATTTATATAAATTTTGATTTTTTTTATTAATTTGACAAAAAATATATGAATACTTATATTGAATATAGATGATGAAGGTATTTTAAATTAATTAATATTATTTTTTGAGAAAAAAAGAGAGGGAAGAAAAGATGAAAAAAATTATTTATGTTTTATTTATAATATTTTTTTATTTTTATAATGGGTATGCCGCATCTATTTCAGGGCATATTGATAATAAAACTCAATATGATAATACTCAAGTAAAAGTAAGAGCCGTAACAGGGGATCAAACTAATCCTATATTTTTACCAGGAGTGGTTGATGTTAATTTTAATTATATTATAGATAGTTTGTCAGTTGGAAATTATATAGTAGAAGTATTTGTAGATCAAGATGGAGATGGGAATCCGGATCCAGAAACTCCTATTCGCTGTTATATAGCTGGGCTGGATACTTTGTGCTCTCCTATCAGTATTTTAAATAGTACTGATCAAATCACAAATATAGATATTTTATTTGAAGAAGGAGGGAATGAACCATTAGGCACAGGCAAGATAATAGGAGTGATAACAAATAATAGCGAATATTCAGATACAGACATAAGAGTCCATGCGTTGAAGCAGGATGAAGGAGAAGTTTTAATATATGGTCCAGTGCC